>JACKQG010000324.1_pt1 | contig 70894 bp, 62 predicted proteins | sample 8237621 | NCBI WGS metagenome assembly JACKQG01 (sample SAMN15677084, study PRJNA649215) | marine metagenome | biome: marine; feature: Black Sea; material: saline water; isolation source: suspended particulate matter (SPM) from the Black Sea western gyre | collected 2013-06-09/2013-06-10 | depth... | reverse complement strand
CTTGGTTGAACCGCTTTCCTCGCCCGGCTCCGCAGACAGTTCAGCACTGCCCTTGCGGTACACACATATAGGCATCAACGATCAAGCCAAAGCACTCGCGTCGTTGCCAGCTCCAAAACCCCTGTCGCCGGATAACGACGACGATGAATCGTCTCAGAATCCAGTCAGTGATCTAGTCAGTGATTTGGTCAGCGAACGGGACTTCTCGGCCTGTCACGACTTGTCAACGAATGACGCGGAAGAGCACTTCCAAGAAAGCACAAACCCCAGCGAGGCTGGGGTTTGTGACGCCGATCTGCTGTGTTTGTCATCGCTTGGCGATGACTGTCAAAAGTGGAGGATAGGGGACTTGAACCCCTGACCTTCTGGCTGCCAGCCAGACGCTCTCCCAACTGAGCTAATCCCCCGTTGGGCTTCTTCTTTCAATTAGTCTCGGCGAATCTCGTATCGTTCGTTAGCCGAATTGACCCTGGGCACAAATCGAAGTTCACTCCTAGCAAAACTATCAATGGGTTACTCAAGTGTCAAGGATGGCGTAACCCGAAGCAATCGTGTCGGTTCGGCGTTTTGGCACCTCGTTCAGCCCGCCGTGTACTTTCGATCGAAGTGCGTGTACCCGCCATCGACGAAGATGATTTGACCCGTCGTGTGGCTGGATCGGGGCGAGGCGAGGAAGACGACCATATCGGCGAGTTCTTCCTTGGTGGTGAAGCGGCGACCGAGTGGGATCAGGTTTTCGATGTCGCGTTTCGCGGCGGTTGGATCTGGCATCGTATCGATGATCTGGCTGTACAGTGGCGTCCAAGTCTCGGCGGGCAGGACAGCGTTCACCCGAATTCCGAATTCTGCTAAATCGAGTGCCCACTCGCGCGTCAATCCGTTGATTGCGCCCTTCGAAGCCGCGTAGCCAGATGTTCCTCCTTGGCCGGTCACGCTTACCTTGGAACCGATATTGATGATCACCCCTTGCGACTTCTTCAACTCGTCTAAGGCATAGTACACCAGAGCATAGTAATGAATGAGGTTCTTCTCTAGCGAACCGACGAATGCTCCGGGGCCTGCATCAATGCCAACACCGTCGTTGACTCCCGCGTTATTAATCAAGATGTCGATGCGGCCGAATCGATCAATCGTTTTCTCGACCGCAGCGCGACAAGCCTCGATATCGCAAAGATCGCCCTGAATGAAGAAACACTCTTGCCCGAGCATTTCGTACTCGTTTTGCAGAGCTTCACCTTCGGCAGTGCTACGGTTGACGTTGGCGATTTTGGCTCCTTCGCCGAGTAACGAACGTACAATTCCTTCGCCAATCCCTTTCGAGCCGCCAGTCACAACTGCGACCTTGTCTTTCAGTCCCAAGTCCATCGCGTGGCTCACTCACCAAAGTTTCCCAGAAACGCGAGGGTATCTTAGCCTCGTACGAAGACAACGGACAGTAGTTGCGGGCAGAGTTGTGATGTTTTGACTTCAACGCAAGGTGTTGTACAATCATCTTTTAGCGGCAAGACCAGTCACTTTTCGGAACAGAGCGATCATGTCAAGTGCCGGATTACTGAAATCTTGGCAACTGTGGATCTGGAAATCCAGGCAGTCTCGGCGAATGAAGCGCGCGCGACGTGGCGCGGCAACGTTAGACTATGTGTTGTTGCTGGCGATAATGTTACCAGCGGCGGCTTTTGTTTTATGGGCAAGTCCGCGCATAATGAACTTGGTCTATGAAATGACTTGCGTGCTCGTTTCCTGGCCCTTTATGTAGTTGAAGATCGAGGCACATAACGGTGACATCGCCCTTACAAAAACCGACCAATTCAACAATGAACTCACAAGACTTGAACAGACTGGACACTCCGCGCCGCGGCACTCCGTCGATCTGGAGGCTGTTCCGGCAAATCCATCGCGACGAAAAAGGTGCGGTGAGCATCGAGACAATTCTGATCGTCGCCGCCATAGCCATTCCGATTCTCATCTTCATCATCAAGTTCGGTTGGCCGCGGATTAAGACTTGGTTTAACGATGGAATGGAAGAACTTGAAGGCGGGATGGACGATGCGGCGGGTGCTTAGCGAAAGTCGAGCATGGTAATAACGGTGGTGCTCGTCGGTCTGCTGCTCGTGTCAGCATTCACCGACATCCGCCAGCATAAGATCTATAACTGGACAACCTACCCCGGCATCATTGCGGCCCTTGCGATTAGCGGCGTCGCGACGTGGCTTGGGGCTGACGTCATAAACGGATCTGAACCACAAGTCGAAACCTTCGGAGTCAGCAATTGGCCTGACAGCTTATTCGGCCTTCTCGCGTGCGGTGCGATGATGATCGTTTGTTACGTCTTCTTTCCCGGCGGCGTTGGCGGCGGTGATGTAAAGCTCGTAGCGATGATCGGCGCGTTCCTGGGAGTCATGTCCGGATTGGAAGCAATGCTTTGGACGTTCGTGATAGGTGGATGTTCGGCGCTCATCTCGCTCGTTTGGCAATTCGGCGTTTGGACTCTTGTCGTACGTTCGGTCCAAGTCGCGTGGTATCGATTGCGACTTGGCTCAGCGTTCGAGTTAAATGAGAAAGAGCGAGAGCCGTTGAAGACTGAATTATTTCTTGCACCCAGCGCATTGCTGGGTGTGATCATCGTACGATTTCAGCTAGTGGAGTTACTAAGCTAAGCCCATGAACCTTTAAACGTACAGTGTCGGCGCAAGCCGCACCGAATCTGCCATGAGTCGTGAATTGATCATCGCATGCTTGCCTTTTCTCGCCGGGATCGTCGTCTCGGTGATGGCATTGCGATTGTTGATCGGGCTCAGTGGAGCTCGCATGCAACTGCAAGCAATTCAACGCTTGCACCGCGACGAACAAGGAGCAGTTCAGAGTCTCAGCTTCGTGCTGACGCTTCCTCTGTTTGTGATGATCATGCTGTTCATCATTCAGCTCAGCCAGTTAACGCTTGGCAGGTTAATGGTCGAGTACTCGGCGTTCGCAGCGGCGCGGTCGGCGATGGTCTGGATTCCTGCTTCCTTAGGTGATGACTTCGAGACGGAGAATCGAATCAGCTATCGCCTTCAATCTCCGGATGCGACGGACGAGGCAGGCAACGTCTTTGCGGTCTACCAGATCGCGCCAGACAGTCCCAAATTCGAAAAGATTCGACTCGCCGCCGCATCCGCTCTCATGTCGATCTGTCCGTCACGCGATACGGGTATCACGATGGACGGCAACGGAGCTGCCGCAGCGGCCGCTCTTGATCGGACTTACATGGCGATGTCTCCCGCAGCGGAGAACAACACGCGAATTCCTACACGACTGCAAAACAAACTGGCGTACGCGTTGCACAACACAAACGTCGAAATCGAGGTCCGACACAAGAACTCCGAGCCGCCGCTCATCCGACCGTGGCCCGCAGCGAGCGAGTTCGAGGACAACGAGATCGGTTGGCAAGATCAATTGATTGTGACGGTCAACCACAACTTTGCCTTACTCCCAGGGCCGGGCCGCTTCCTGGCGAAACCGGCACCACGGCAAGATACGGATGTCGTGACACCGCGCGACGCCGTCGCGGAAAGGATTCGCCGCGAGAACGGCATCTACGTCTATCCAATGTCGGCAACCGTACGATTAAACAACGAAGGACAAAAGTCGGTACTGCCCTATGTTCAATCGCTCAACGGCGAACTGCCGCTGACGAGTCCGCCGGAGCCTGAAGAATCGGACGATTACTAATGCCAAACGGTCATCACAAAATCGCGGAGCGGCGGCGCTCGCAGCCTGCAATCTGGGAAAGAGTTGTTGGCTGGACACAGAGGTTGCACCGTGACGAAGGCGGATCGCTCAGTATCGTGTCCGTCTTTGCGTTGATGATGTTGGTCTTGCTTCTAGGTATGGTGATGAACTCGGCGCGGCAAGTCGACCAGAAGGTCAAGCTTCAGAATGCCGCTGATTCAGCGACCTATGCAGGCGGAGTCGTTTTGTCGCGGAACATGAATACGTTGGCATTTACAAACAACCTCCTCTCCGATGTGTTCGCACTAACGGCGTACTTCCGCGAGGCCCGTGATCGCAGCTCCGAGAGCTTGGCCCCGGAGATTCTCAACAATTGGGAGCGAGTTGCTCCTGCGTTTCAAGGTTCAGAGTTCCCGAGATTCGACCAGCTTGGCTACGCGATCGAGGAGAAAGTACCAGGCGAACGAGACATGGTCTTCACGTTCAGCGAGTGGTCCTACGCGGCTGCCGAAATGATGCTGCCCGTGTTCGAAGAGATACTCGCGCAGCGAATGATTCCAGAGTTCCAGCGAGCGCTGACGGAGGCGACGCCCGTGCTGACTCAATATGCCGCTGATGAAGTTGCTCGACGGCATGGACAAGCCTGGCCAATGGGCACCGAACTGCGAGCCGTGATGTGGCGCACGAACGTCGATCCGGTGGGCGGCATTAGCGAGATGTCGCGGCGTACGTTGCCCGTCGTCGATCCGGTGATGGACGCCACGCTCGAACAAGACCAATACATGAGTACAGCGCGCAAACAACGCGACTGGCTCGCGCATCGTTACCTTCGCGCTTGGAACCGCGATACTCTGGAAGCGTTTGACGAGCTTGGAAAGATGTCGCAGTTCAGCGATTTGTGGTGGACCTTTACATGCGGCCAGCTCAGGCGGCTGCTGACAGAAGAATACCCCGATACGAATCTGCCGTTTCAGATACGCCACGAAAAAGGCGATATCTCCGATGCAAATGCACATCTCGAAGGTGACTTTACGTTTGTCGGTGTCGTCTACCGAAAGCAGCTGCCCAATCTCGTGCCGGGTGTATTCAGCAACCCGATCGGCACGGATACGCAAGCCTACTCACAGATCATGATGTTCATTCCACGGCGACGGCTGATCAAAATTTATCCAGGCATCGGCAGCCCTGACAAAACGATCGGCGGCATTCCAGGCGAAGGCATACCGCGTCCAGCTCCTCCTCCACCCGATACTCCACCTTCACCTGATGCCGAGGGTGAACCAATTCCATGGACGATCGGTTATCAAAATGGCAGTTGGCATCCACACCGCTGGAATCTAGTCAATCAGAGTTGGACGATGCAGCTTGTGCCAGCGACGACCTTGACGCTGCCCGTGATACTCAGCACACCGCCGGAAATCAATGGCGTGACAGGATTCGAGACCCCTGATTTGCTTTCTCTGACTCAAGAAGATCTTCGTTGGCTCAGCCACCACTAGGAATTCAAGATTTGCGATATGTGAGTTCAGATTTTCGGAACCGAAAGCGAGCTGGCCTCGCGCCGCTGGAGTTCGTTCTCTGGCTGCCCGTCTTGCTGTTCGTCATGGCGTTGATGGTCAACTATGGCACCGTCGCAACATGGCGAGTTCGCAGCGAGGTCGTCTCGCGTCATGCCGTGTGGCGCACACGTTGGCCTCGTAATGGTGGGAACGAATCGGCACCAACGCGTCCCTACTGGCCGCACGATGCGGTGATGACGACCGCGTCAGGCACGACTCCTGTCATACTCGACATTTCCGAGATCGATCACGCGGTCGTTCGTGGGCCAATCCCAAATGGGTTTGTTGTACGACCGCTGCTCGAGCCGACGCAAGGAGCCATCAAAGGCGTCTCGGAAGTCAACCGCGAGTATCCGCTGCTGCCGCGGATGGGAAGTTTCGAGAGTGGCGATGTAGATACTCCGCTGATCGACCGAAAGTGGAGTGCGCCGGAAATGGGATTCAGCAATTGGCACCGCCGAACCTTGGCGTTGTACAAATTCCCGAAAACCGATCCGAGTTTATCGCAAGCCTTCGGACAGGCCATCAACAGCGTTCTGTCGATTCCTCACTATGACGACCTCGCCGTTTTGGATCGCGACGCCGACATTCGCAAATACACGGGCGGCTATGTCGACTTTCATCCTCGCGTTGGTCGCCGGTGCGAGCTTGACCCACAGGTCGTTTACGATCATCAAGTGGAGCGTCTGATCGACATTCGCGATGACGAGGGCGATATCCGATTAGGCCAAATCAGTCGGCTGCCACGCACGATGACTAACTACTTCCTCGGCATGTATCGAGCAGCGGTCCAACGAATGGAAGACCGTATCGAACAGTTACAAGACGAGTTGAACGGCACTCCACCTCCTACGCCGCAGCGCATCGCAGAGATACTCGCCGAAATCGAAGCACTCGAAGCCGAGATCGCGATCATCCTGCCCAAGATCGATCAACTCGAACAGTATGAAGCTCGCTTGCCTCAGATCGAAGACGACTTGCGAGCCGCGGCCAATATGATCCTTCCATGAGCCGCAAGAACGATCGCACATCAATGCAGGATCGAAACGTCGTCGCCGAACCAGCGAGCTACCGATCGATCGCCACGCGATTCGGTAACCTAGCGACGAACTTGTTGGTTACTGGAGTGATATTAATTGTCGGCATCGCGTTCAGTCGCGAAGTGATCTCTTGGTGGCGCAGCAAATCGTCCCCTGCCGAGCCGTCTCCACTTACCGCCGTCGTTGGTAACCAGCTTCCGGCCGCAAATGCCAGCCATCATCTCTTGGAGTTCGGCGATTTTCCATTTGCCTTGAACCGTCAAGAGCTAGTAGGCACGGTCGCTGAAGTCCTCGAACAACTTCGTGCCGCAAGCCGTTCCGCGGTCACCACGTCGAAACCATTGACTCACGATTTCGGAGCCGCCGAACAACGAATGCTATCTGCTGCAAAGCGACTCGCCCCCGTAGAACAGCAGGCGAACTTATGGTCCATCTATCAAATTGACGCTCCGTTGCCGATGGTTGTCGGTGTCCGATCTTTCGATCCGCAAGTTGCTACCCCGGATCAGCGCGTGGTATCCTGGGGGCTTGCCGTGCCCAGCGTGACACCCGAGGGGGAGCAGCAATCCGAATGGACGCTCTTCACCTACTCGTCAGACGCCTCGACGGAGCTAACATCTGAGAACTTGATTTCGCCTGCGCCGCCCGGCGGACAGCGAACCTTGTCATTGCGGACCGATCGTAGCAGTGCCATCGTCGGCTACGCCGGAGTCGGCACGGTTGAGAGTTGGACCATTTTTTATGATCGTCTATTCGGAGAATCCGCTTCGCGACCCAATAGCAATTGGCAAGTCGACTTTGGAACTTGGAGACGCCAATTCACGAGAGCAGATTCGGAAACAGTGGATGTTGTAATTCGTCTCGGTCGAGACAAGACACTTCGCAGCCTCGTCATCACATCGCCCCTTGAGCCCACCACTCACGACTGACCTGACAAGAAAGATAACTAATGAAGGGTGCCTACGGATTAATCTTCGCCGTGTTTCTGGGATTGCTTGGCGGAGTATTGAACTGGATCTATCTCGAAAACAAGACACGGGATGTGGCCAGCATTTCGTTCCTCGGGATCAGCGAGGGCACGATCATCGCGCCCGGCCAACCGATGAGCGGTCGGCACTTCGTCGAAGTTAGAATCCCAGAACGTCATGCGAAGAAGCTACAAGACTTCGTCTATTTGTACGACGATCGGACGACGCTCGAAGGCTCGCCGGCCACTCGCGATTACGCAGGTGGCGAATTGGTCTTTCGAGCCGACCACCGTACACCGCCTGCGGAATTGAAGCTGGATGACGATGAAGAGATGTTTTGGGTACCTGTGGACAGCCGTTCGTTTGTTCCATCGCTCGTCAACCCAGGAGATCAGATTACGTTCATCGTTCCTGTTTATGCGAATCAACAGTCTCGTTTGCCAACCGACACACCGGGTGAAGATGTTTCTGCCGACGTCGCCGATGCCGTCGCAGGACCGACGGTCGAAATCGGCAAATTTCGCGTGAAGTCGCTCGGTGATCGTCTTGGCACGCTCGACGTCATGAAAGCATCTCGCCGAGCTCCCATCCAGGAACGTCAAATCGGAATTGTGGTCGACACGACCAAGCCCGAGGAACTGGAACGGGCGAAGCGGTTGCGGGATCTGTTGGCATCGGGCGACTATCGCAACATTGGGATCATTTTGCACTCGAGCAACTAAAGACCTACGCGAACGACGATACTGTCTGCTATGAAAATCTGGTTCAACAAAGTTAATGAAAGCCGCCGCAGCGTCGTCGAACTCGACGCCGACGAGCTACAAATCGGGCGAGATGCTTCGAACGACGTGGTGTTGAAGAGCCCACTAGTTTCTCGACGCCATGCAGTGGTGCGGCGAGTGAACGGCGACGGGCAACTGGAACTCGAAAACGTTGGCGTTAACAGCTGCGTCGTCGGCGAGACCGAAGTGCTTGGCGGCGAGCGAGTTGCCTTTGAGCCGTCGGTGAAGGTACGCATCTGGCCGTACACACTGAGCTTCGATACGGATCAAGTCACTGCGATCGGCCGCGCCGAACTCGAAGCTCATCTGCGTTCTATCGTTGCGGATCTTGAGTTGCGGATCCACAAAAAGTTACTGGAACGTCTGGATCTGTATGACATGGAGACAGCTCATGGCGACAACACGGACAATATCCTGCTTCTGGAGAACAACATCGAGGATGTCTGTCGCGAGTTAAACGTCTTCGGCGACGAGAACAACGCTTTAATCGAAGAAATCACCGGCCTCAGCCTGCGCGATCACGCGATCAACCAATTGATCATGGAGACGGGCGATGAAGAGATTTTCGATTTGGCAGCGCTGACCATGAATGAGTTCGACGTACCGGCGACGCTCGTTCCCGAACGCGAAACCGAACTACACAGCTTGCTGCAATTCGCTAGAGAGAAGCTCGAACTGGAAGGCTTGCCGGACATCAGCAGCAAGATTCATTGCGTCGAAGATAAATTCAACGACGTCTTTCATCATCTGCGACCGCACTTGCATCACGAGCTTCGCAAATACATTGTCCTTCGTACGCTGAAGAAGGACTTGAAAGATATTGTGTTTGGATTCGGTCCGCTGCAGGACTTACTTCGTGCGCCAACAATCTCCGAAGTGATGGTGGTTCGCAGCGACCAAATCTACGTCGAACGAGACGGCGTCATTGAGAAATCGGGGCGGCGCTTTATCTCTGAGAAAGTCACTGAATCAATTATCGAGCGCATCGTGGCCCAAGTCGGTCGACGGATCGACAAGAGCCAGCCGCTGGTCGACGCGCGGCTGCCAGACGGTTCGCGGGTCAACGCGATCATTCCGCCGCTTGCCGTATTTGGGCCGTGCTTGACGATTCGCAAGTTTCCGATCCAGCGTTTGAAAATGGACGACTTGATCGATTTCCAGAGCATTACGAAGGCTGCGGCAACGTTCATCCGAGCATGCGTGATCGATCATCGCAGCGTCTTAATCAGCGGTGGCACTGGGTCGGGCAAGACGACGATGTTGAACGTCCTCAGCAGCTTCATCCCCTACAAGGAACGTGTCGTTACCATCGAAGACACGTGCGAATTGCGTCTGCATCAAGAGCACGTCGTTGCGTTGGAAAGCAAGCCGGCCAATGTCGAGGGCGTCGGGGCCTATTTAATTCGTGACTTAGTTCGTAACGCGTTACGAATGCGACCCGATCGAATCGTGGTCGGCGAATGCCGAGGTGGCGAGGCGCTTGATATGGTACAAGCCATGAACACGGGACACGCAGGTTCCATGACAACCGTCCACGCCAACAGCGCCGAAGAAGTCATTGAACGTCTCGAGCTGTTGATGCTCATGGGAGCTGAGCTACCGATGAGTTCCATCCATCGGCAGATTGCATCGGCAGTCGATATCATCGTCCACATCGACCGTCTCCCGACTGGCAAACGCATCGTCAGCCAAGTGTCCGAGGTCACCGGCGTCCATCCACAAACGACCGACGTCATGATCACCGACATCTTCAATCGTCGTGACGGAGTCGCCCTTCGCCCAACTGGTTACATGCCTTCTTTCGCTGATTCGTTGGTCGAAAAGAATCTGTTGGAGATGGAGTTCTTGTATGGCAATTGATTGCACTTGATCCGGAAGTAGAACTAAACACTTCAGTCAATGAATTCGATATTCCTTAGCTCGATTACCGGAATATGTGTCGCTGGGATAGCGTACGCAAACATCAGTAATTATTCGGCGGCGATTGACTTTGTTGAGGCGGATTTGAAAGAGCGACTTCGCGCGCTACGATTCTCGTCCAAACACGTTCGTCATTGGGTCAATACGTGGCTGGGAATTGTTGCCACCGTCTTTTTGGTGCTGTGGATCGGGCTCGACGCGGTTGCGCTCGCTGCCCCGATTGCGATCATCATGTGCGCTGGGCCATGGTACATTGTACGTCGCGCGGCGCAAGCGCGAAAGCAGAAGCTTGAGGATCAGCTTGCGGATGCGATGGTGATGTTTTCCAGTGCAATTCGCGCGGGTCTATCAATTCCGCAATCGATCGAACTTTTAGCGGTCGAGTGCCCAAAGCCAATTAGCCAAGAGTTTCATCAGATCGTTGGCGAGTACAAGCTCGGTAAGCCGCTAGAGCGCACGTTAACGGAAGCCAAGGAGCGATTACGCAGCGAGAACTTCATCTTGTTCGCAGCGGCTTTACTGGCGAGCCGCGAGAGCGGCGGCCGATTGAACGAAACTGTCGAGCGCATTTCGCAATCCGTCGTCGAATTGCAACGATTGGAGCGAAAGGTCGTTTCCGAAACGGCTCAAGCTCGCAAATCAGCGGTCTATATGGCTATCGTTCCAGCACTGCTGTTGCTGGTCTATGCTTTCGTTGATCCCGTGAACACCGAGCGATTGTTCACAACATTGCCAGGCCAGCTGATTTTGTCTGTGTCGCTCGTGCTGAACTTGGTTGCCTACCTATGGGCGTTAAAGATCCTTAACGCGGATATCTGAGATGATTGTGCTGCTTGCCGAAATAGAACCATTAGCCGCTGCAAGTGCTTTCGTGGTCGCAGCCTCTGTCGCAATGACGGCATGGTGGATCTTTGCGGCGCTTACGACCGAAGACATGGAGCAGGACAACGAGTGGCGATACGACGTCAGTCGCATCAACGCGCTACGTCGACTCGACCCAATATACCGCTTGTTCCAGCCGTTAATTCATGTCTTCGCAAAACTGAACCGCGCCGCGTTTTCGAACTCCTTGCCGGAAACCTATCGGGAGATCCAAGCGGCCGGTTTGCCTCGCTTCTGGCTGCCGGAAGAGTACCTCGCGCGTTGCCAATTGATCGCCCTGCTAATGGCTCCCGCGTATCTCTTTGCATGCACTAATTACATGGGCATGGCAGGAACCGTCACGGCTTTCATGCTGACCGGAATCACCGCCTGGATGCTGCGGCGAAGGCTATCGAAACAGGCGCAGCATCGTCTTGTCGTCATCAAACGCCGCTTGCCGTTTTTCCTCGATCTCTTGACGTTGCTAATGGAAGCCGGAGCGAGCTTCCTGGACTCACTGAAGCAAGCTGTACATGAGTTCGAAGGACATCCGGTATCGGTCGAGTTTGGTCGAGTGCTCACCGACATGAACATGGGGAAGGCTCGCACCGAAGCATTTGACAACGTACGCAAGCGTTTGAACGATGACGAAATCAGCGGTATCGTTGGTTCGATTATCCAAAGCGAAGAGCTCGGCACTCCGTTATCGCACATCTTCCGAACACAGGCAGACTTATTACGTGTGAAGCGAAGCCAACGAGCTGAAACGCTGGCCGGTGAGGCGAGTGTGAACATGTTGTTGCCAGGTGTCCTCGTGATGGCGGCGGCCGTGCTGATTATCCTGGGGCCCTTCGCCTTGAATTACTTGATGTTTGGCGTTGATTTTTAGAGAGGTTCCCAAGAAGTAATGCCAGTCGCTGTCCATTGCCCAACTTGCGGACAAGAGCTTGTCGCGCCAAACGAGTTGATCGGCCAAATTGCGGCCTGTCCGGGTTGCAATGCGCAGTTCCCGATTTCCGTTGATGACGGTGCCCAACGTGCGGAACCACCTCCACCGCCACCGTCAGGACAACAGCCTTCTCAGGCAGCGCGCGACACATCGGATGCTGCCCCGCCTGCTGTACAGGGCGAATCGGTGCGAGAACTCCCGGCAACAGACGCCTACTTTCCTCCCGGCAAGGCACCGGCACCAAAATCCGCCGAACAACCGGCGCGCCCCAAACAGCCGCAAGCGCCAGCTGCCTCCACAGCGAGAGCAGCTCAACCGGCCAAGTTCATTGCCGGCGAAGCAACTGATACGTCAATCGAACTCGGTCAAGATGGCCAGTTGCCGATGCTCGTACTCGCGGAAGGAATATCGAAGGAATCGGTCGAAGCTGATGGCCAGAAGGCGAATCCGCTGATTCTGGTGGGCGTGCTGTGCTTCAGTTTACTTGCTTCATTGTCGATGCTCTTACTCGATACGACGGCGTACTACGAGGAACCTGACAGCAAGAAGGAAGCACGGACGCAGATCGAAGCTCACTACGTCAGAGGGAATCCGCTTCGAGAACCGTACCAGGATCTGCTCGCGGCGGCATTGCAAGCTCAACATAAGGGCGACTCTCGCGAGGAACAGAAGTACTACAAACAAGTTTCGAAGATGCTTCGCGAGGAGAACAAAAACATCTATACAGGCTTAACCGGCAGCGTCAACGCTCCGAAGCCGCCAAACGATGAACACCTCGATTCACTTCTCAGAACCTTGCTGCGTTAGGTGTTATGAACCCTTCTGATCGATATCAAATCACCGACCCGATCGCGAAGGGAGACTTCGCGACCGTCTATCGTGGTCGTGATAACGAACTCGGTCGCGACGTCGCGATCAAACAAATCCATCAGCAGTATCTGGAAGACCCGCAACAACTAGATCGTTATTGGCAAGAGGCACAACTGCTGGCGTCGCTCGAACATCCCAACATCATGACGATCTACGACGTCGTTCGTGAGCGTGGATGGTTGATTCTCGAATTGGCTCAAGGAAGCCTGCCGCAAATGCTGGGTGGTCGCGGAATCGACATCAAGGATCTGCGATTGGCATTGAACTACACATTGCATGCACTCAAGTTCATGCATAAGCACGGGATCGTCCACGGCGACGTGAAGCCGAGCAATCTGCTGGTCGACCGCAACGCGCGCGTCAAGCTCGGAGACTTTGGTATCGCCCGCCGTCTTGCTGGCGACGATGGGAGTGTTGTCAAAGGAACGACAAAGTACATGGCTCCGGAGGTTGTCTCCGATCAATTCGGCGCTGTTGGACCGCATAGCGATTTGTACTCGCTGGGCTTCACGGCGTTCGAATTGATGTGCGGCGAGCACTTTGAGACGTTGTTCCCTGGCCTGAACATGTATGGGCGGGATCAACAAATTGCTTGGATGATGTGGCACTCTGCTCCCGATCGTCGTTTGCCGGAAATCTCTCGAACACTCGACGGCGTGCCGCCAGATCTGGCTCACATCATTCAACGGCTCGTCGAGAAAGATCCTGCCAAGCGTTATAGAACGGCGAGTGAAGTGCTCGCCGATCTAAGTACCGAGGGCGAAGCTCCGCCAGCGAGCGACCAAGCAGATGCGGAGGAAGAGGCAGCGCGCGAAGCAATGCAGGCGAAGCGAAAACGCTCTCTCGCCATCGGGGCGGCCGCGTGCAGTGTGGTCTTGAGCATGGCAATGTTCTTCCTTCCCAATCACGAGCCTTCCAAGCCGCCCACAGAGAAAGCTGCTGTGTTGCAGCCTACCGAAGGGCTGATCGTCGAACTCGATCCAGACCGGAATCAGTTCTTCATTGCTTCAGCGAGCGGAGGAAATGCCCAAGGCATCATTGTCGATTCGAGCCTTGATCGATTATTCATCAACGGCGAGCGAGCGACCCTTGCGGATCTCCTGAAGGATGACCAAGTTCAAATCGATTACTTGACCAGCGGCGCAGGCCCGTTCAAGGAAATCTATGCCAGTCGAGAACTTGCAACGACGACAGGTGGCATCGTTCGCTCAGTCGATACGTCTTCCCTTTTGCTGACATTCGAGCCGATCGATGGCGGTGAGCTGACTCTTCAAACGAACGACATCACGAAGTACACGCTAAACGCCAAAACATCGCGTCTCGCATCGCTACGTCCGGAAGACCGCATCGCCGTCGAACACCGAGCGTCGGACGACGACACTCGCATGGCGCTTCGAGTCACTGCGTTGCGAACGCTATCGATCTCGGGATCGCTGGTCGAGGCCGACGATACAAAACTTTCGATACAGAGTGACGCCGCCAATACCCAAGCAGCTGGCACGGAAAGGACTTTCGACATCGCTGGCGATTGCACGCTCACGCTCAACGGGGAAACGCACCAAGACGCCCGTCCGCTGTCGCCCTTCGATCTGCGAGCAACCGATCGCGTCACGATAGAATACGACGTTGCCGCCCATCGCATTGAAGCGTTTCGCGATGTTACCGAGTCCGGCGTCGTCACGAGCATCGATTACGACGAGCGGACCTTTGCGGTGACTCGTGATGAAAGCAACGACACCGGGACGTTCGTGTTAGGCGCTGGCTGTAACTTGTTGATTGATAGCGGTCCCGTGAACTTGTACTTCCTGCGGGTCGGCGACCGTGTCACGGTGCAACGCAAGTCACCAGACCCCGCCAACCGTGAAGCAGCGCAAGTCGCAATCGTTCCTCAACCTGACCCGCGGACTTGGGTGATCGTGATCAACTTCGAAACGTACGACAATCCCGACCTGCCACCGATCCGCTACAGCGAAGCCGACACGACAGCGTTGCACGATACTCTGCGTGCACATTACCGCGTTCCAGAGGAGCAGATCCTTCACCAACAGGACGCAACGCGGCTCGGATTGGAAGGTGCAGTCAGCCGCTTTCTGACACGCGTCCCCTCTGATAGTCAGCTGCTGGTTTACTACCTTGGCCACGGCTATATCAACGATCAACAGGTAGGCTATCTCGTCCCACAAGGATTCGATGTGCGTCGAATCGGTTCGACCGGATTGGCAGTTCGCTGGTTAATCGAACAGGTCGAGCGGTGCCTCGCCAACGAGAAGATAATTCTGTTAGATACGGGAGCAAGTCCAGACGCCGACTCGACCATCAAGCAAACATCTGCGGTTGAATTGGCTGAATCGGTGAAAGAAACGCCTCGACGTCCTGTTTCGACTTCAGCAATCGTTATTGCGAGCTCGGATCGGGGGCAGCAAGCGGTAAAGCTCGAAGATCGGGGGCGCGGTGCATTTTCAGTTTGCGTGGAGGCCGCCTTTGCGGGCGAAGCCGATATCAATCGGGATCATCGAATCGACGCCAACGAGTTGTTTGGCTTTACCGATCGCCGGTTGAGCGAACTCACTGCGAACTCGCCGCAAACGCCAAAGCTGTTCCTGCCCGATGCAACGCCGCCCAGGCTGTCGTCCGATGCGAAGGCCGCGATCATTCGTGTGCTGGCCTCCCTGCAAGGGCGAATCGACAACCAGCTGACGATCGATCACGCCCGCGCCAAACAACTGGCTGCTAATCAGCCGGATGCGGACGTTGCGCTCGGTCTTGTGTTGATGAAGGGAAATCGCACGCGAGCTGCGTTACAGACGCTAAATGAAGTGCGTCTGCATCACCCCACTGCGTGTGTCGCGTATCACGCGTTGGCTTGGAAATCTTTTTGGGAGAGTGATTATAAGGACGGCCTGCAACAGCTCGAACAGTTGGCGAAGCACCTGCCCCAAGGCGGAGATGCCGACGAGCAGCGTTATACGAATCACACGCTTGAGTTCGCTGGGCGCGTGACGGCGTTCGCCGAGCTTGTAAAAGGCGAGATCAGCCAGAACGACCTACAACAGCTTCGCAAATCGATCTCAGATCGAGGTGACTCGGCAAAGGAGTCCTATCGAGTCGGTTACTTTGCGGTGCGCGAGAAGCTCGAGGGGCTGACGCGTCAGATCGCCGCCGAGACCGATAAGCAGAAGAAGAACGCGTTAGAGCGAGATCGAGGTCGAATCAGCTACTACGTCGAAATGAACTACGACGAAGCCGAGGCGTTCGTGCGAACGGGGTTGGATCGATAACTTGTCCGAGATTCGATTGCCAAGCAGCGTTCATCGACCGGTCGAACTTGCATTGGTGCGAAAGGCTTGCAGCCGTTAACTAGAACGCGAACGTTTTAGCGAGTGTTGATGACTCTTGTTCCCGAAAGGGAGTCGTGCCAACCAACTGGAAAGCCCTGACCACCAAAGAACGAAAATGCCTCGAAGGGGATAAAGCGAGCTAACGTGCGACCCAGAATTTGGCCAAACGAGGGCCTTCCACCATCCTCGCGTACCACACGCGTCCCGGTAACAAACTTTGCGAACGATCGCTGAAAGACGAGTTCCGTGAAAACGAAATAGACGATCATTACTGCGAACCCCATTAACATTCCTACAACTTGCAACGTTGCTTCATCTTCGGGCGTGATCGGTGCCCCCTGTGCGGCGCGCGAGATGCCATAGACCAGACCGACAACGACCCCCGCAACTCCCGACAAGACATTGGTTACGATGCCGTCGAGAATCAGGTTAAGAAAGCGTTTCCCTTGTGACGCTATACGAAGTTCGTTTACATTCGGAGCGATATCGATAGCGGGGTTCGTTGACTCGGGTGATGCATAAGGATTTTCAGCTTGCATTTGACCGCTTCCCTCTTTCAAAATTCGTAACAGCTGTCGAGATGCCGCCCCTCGTACCAACGGTAGACGGGCGTAGAGCGAATATAACCCGTGTCGCGCGGTCTGCAATCCATTTCGAATTGAAAAATCTGTCTAAAGACGCCGAGCATCGATCGCCTCACTCGCGAAGGCTTGCGATTGACGAGTTGCTACGCGGCGGCCGCGAACTGCTCGTCGGCACGGTCGCGCGCTGCGTACGCGGAAGTTCAAGCTGAGAGCGCCGTTTGGCCTACCTGGGAATGGCCTCGATACGAGTCGCAGCGGATTGAATGGGCGAGCTACCGCGAGCGACCGAAAACGAAGTCGAAATCTCGCTGAACACGGCCGCCAATCGTCCGGCCCGTACCCTCGACACTTCCTCGAACCGCAGTTAACCTAGGCGTTTCACTGAACGGCTTTATGGCTCGACGTCGCCGGGCTTGGGCTTCGGGACGATGAACGGTGCGAGACTTGGAAATCCATGCTTGGTGAACTAACATTCAGCCTCCAAAACGTCGTGAAATACGACGGCATTGCAATCGCAGCAACGGGCTTGTCGATCGTGTTCACTTCCCTGGCACTCATTACGCTCGCCATCGCGACGATGCCGAAAGTCCTCGATGCTCTTGAGGGATTTCTCCCTGCAGAACACGAGCATCACGCGGCACCAACGGCCAAGCCGGCCAGTGACGAGGCTCTCGCCGTGGCGGTTGGCTATGCATTGCATACGCGAACGAAATCCAACGATAAAACCGACTGAACTATTTCCTGCTTCGTTGTGTTCACGATCCCCCCAATCTCAGTTGAGTAAAAGTAGCGACGGAAAGCTTGAATGGACATCCTGCTCAATTTCTTAGAGACCACCGGCTTCAGTTTAATGACGCCGTACAACGCAATCATGATCGTTGTTGGGCTCGTCTTTATCGCGTTGGCGATCATCAAAGATTATGAACCGCTGTTGTTGTTGCCGATCGGGTTCGGAATCGTCGTTGGAAATATCCCTTACCTTGATGACATGGGGCTCGGTGTTTATGACGCAGGAGGCATTGTCGTCAGCGATGGCGACGTCGTTATTGAAGAAGTTACGAATGCCGAGCAACAAGTCATCGGAGAGCAGGTCAAGTCTAACCCGGGAAGCGTCCTCGCCTACATCTATTTTGGAGTTCGCTACGGCATCTTTCCGCCGTTGATCTTTCTCGGCATTGGCGCGATGACCGACTTCTCGACGATGTTGTCTAATCCGAAACTCGTGCTGCTGGGCGCTGCGGCCCAATTCGGAGTCTTCGCGACGTTTCTAGGAGCGCTGTGTTTAGGGTTTACGCCCGAAGCAGCGGGGGCGATCGGAATCATTGGCGGTGCCGATGGCCCGACCGCGATTTTCCTTGCCGCCAAACTTGCACCAGAACTACTAGGCCCGATCGCGATCGCGGCATACTCGTATATGGCACTCGTCCCCGTCATTCAGCCACCGATTATGAAGCTGCTGACGACTCGCGAAGAACGATTGATCCGCATGAAGCCGCCGCGCCATGTCAGCAAACGCGAACGCATTTTGTTTCCAATTGTTGCCTTTTTGATTTGTGCCTTGATCGCGCCGGGCGCGATGGTGCTGCTTGGCATGATGTTCTTCGGCAACTTGATGAAAGAGAGCGGCGTCACCGAACGACTTGCGAATACGGCGCGCACTTCGTTGATCGACATCGTCACGATTTTGCTAGGCTTCTCGGTGGGCGCCAGCACCAAGGCGCAGAACTTTCTGACACCGAACTCGTTGTTGATTTTTGGACTGGGCGCAACGGCGTTCGCAGTCGCGACGGCGGCCGGCGTCTTGTTTGCCAAGCTGATGAACTTGTTTTTGACGGAGAAGATCAATCCGTTGATCGGCGCTGCTGGAGTTTCGGCAGTCCCCGATTCAGCACGCGTCGCCCAGATGGTCGGACAACAAGAAGACCCTCACAATTTTCTCCTCATGCACGCGATGGCGCCAAACGTCGCGGGAGTGATCGGTTCCGCCGTCGCTGCGGGGGTCTTGTGGTCCGTATTAGCAAAGTGAGTATTCGGATAAATGTTTTCGCCATTCAGTGCGAGGAACTGAAGGTTGAAGACGAAACAATTCTAAACTGAGCGAGTAGATGGCCAAAAAAGTCAGATTCATGTGTACGGCGTTCCGCGATGGATTCCAATCCGTTTACGGAGCGCGTGTTTTCACCAAGGACTTCCTGCCCGCGTTGGAGGCTGCTCGTGACGCAGGCATTCAGTACTTCGAGGCTGGTGGCGGAGCTAGATTCCAGTCGTTGTACTTCTATTGCAATGAAGACGCTTTCGACATGATGGATGCCTTTCGCGAGACGGCGGGTCCTGACGCGAACTTGCAAACGCTTGCCCGAGGTGTGAATGTTGTCGGACTCGAATCACAGTCGAGTGACATCGTTAAATTGCATGCTCAGATGTTCAAGAAACATGGCATGACGACGATCCGCAACTTCGATGCGTTGAACGACGTCGATAACTTGATCTACAGCGGGCAATGCATCGTTGACGCAGGCCTAAAACATCAAGTCTGCGTCACGCTGATGGAGTTGCCGCCGGGTTGCGAGGGCGCGCATACCCCGGATTTCTACGAAGCCACACTCCAAAAAATCCTCGACGCCGGAATCCCTTTCGACGCTGTCTGCTTTAAGGACGCTTCTGGAACGTCGGTGCCTTCAACCGTCTACGAGACGATCAAACGTGCGCGAAAGATGCTGCCAGGCGATGCCGTCATCCACTTTCACACACACGAGACAGCCGGAACGTCGGTTTTGGCGTACAAGGCCGCGTTGGATGCCGGCGCGGACGCGATCGACCTTTCGCTCGCTCCTTGCTCTGGCGGCACGTGCCAACCGGACGTACTGGTCATGTGGCACGCGCTGCGTGGTTCCGAGTACACGCTCGATGTAGATATTGAAAAGGTTCGCGAAGCAGAAGAAGTCTTCAAAGACTGTATGAAAGACTACTTCTTGCCGCCGGAAGCCGTTGCCGTCGAGCCTTTGATCCCATGGAGCCCAATGCCGGGCGGTGCGCTGACGGCGAACACGCAGATGATGCGCGACAATGGCATCATGGACAAATACCCCGAACTGATCAAAGCGATGGGAGACGTTGTTCGCCGCGGAGGCTACGGTACGTCGGTGACACCCGTTTCGCAGTTCTACGTCCAACAGGCGTTGAACAACGTCATGTTCGGCCCCTGGGAAAAAATCGCCGAACCGTACGGCAAGATGGTCCTGGGCTACTTCGGGAAAACGCCCGTGAAGCCCGATGACGAAGTGGTCAAGATCGCCTCAAAACAACTTGGCCTGGAACCGACAACTCGAGCACCGCTGGAGATGAACGACGAAGATCCAGACAAAGGAATCGAGCCGGCCAAGAAGGTCTTGAAGGACAACGGGCTGCCCGAAACCGACGAAAACATTTTCATCGTCGCCGCTTGTAAGGACAAGGGACTTGCCTTCCTCCAAGGCAAGGCGACGACTGGTGTGCGCAGGGTGGAGAAGGAACAACCCGCCTCCCCGAACGCAGCCGAAGGCACGGGCTCCTATGTCGTAAGTGTGAACGGCAAGGACTACAAAATGTCGTTCGATGGCGACCAAGCGACCGTCAACGGCAAGGCGTACAAAGTCGGGATTCGTGCGACCGGCGAAGCGGTTTCTGGCGCGCCGGCGGCCACACCGAGTGGCAAGAAGACGCCCGTTACTGCCGAGATGCCGGGTGTGGTCTTGCGAGTGCTTGCGAACCCCGGCGACTCGATCAGCGCTGGCGACTCGGTACTCGTGATCGAAGCCATGAAGATGGAAGTCCACATCAGCGCCCCGGTTGACGGCACGATTGCAGAGCTTGCGGTCGCTGTCGGCGATCAAGTTGCGACAGGCCAAGAGTTGGCTTCCATCGCATAGAGCACTCGATCGAATGACGCGTGTAGTTTGGCTGACCGATATTCGAGTTCGCGTAGCAGTTACCGTCACTGATTGCCCATGCTGAGCGACGGTATCGAATCCGCAAGAAATGACTTGACCTCGCCAGCATGTCTGCTCGCGAGGTCAAGATTCTTTCGGCGGTCACCTTGCCTGATTTAATAGTTTGTGTTCACGCCAGCATCAACATTGCCAACCATATGGAAGTGATTGTGGTCAATGTAGATCACCTCGACCGCATCTTCATTCTTCAGCTGATGCGGAACTGGCCAGCCCACGTTCGTAATTTCCGTAAAGTAGATCGTGCACTTGTAGTGAGCGTGATGCAATTGGGCCGGGCCAATGGTCGGGATGAATCGCGGAGGATCGACATAGTCGGCGATCTTCTCTTTGACGATCCGCATATTGTTCCATTGCGTTTCATGCAAATATGGCAAGCCACCTTCAATCGGTCTGGCTCGTTGCATCGCACGCAAAACTTCGTCGTCAGCAGGCGGATCAAGCGCGACGGCCGGGCCGCCTTCCGAAAGTGGACCGAGGATCGGAACCGTATCGTATCGCTCCTTAATCCAGAACTCATCTTCTTTTCGGTCTTGGAAGTAAGGGCTCACTGGAATCGGAATCGACAAAAGGCCAAGCCCGGACTGGTTAAAGCCCACGCAGCCTGTGCTGCTCAATGCCGTGCAAGCCAGCAAGACGTTCAACGCGATAAAGAGCGACTTATGAGCCATGCAACCATTCCTCAATCGAGAGAGCTCGAACGCCAGCCGCGCCGACGTCCGCTGTTCGTATCTGCCCTCTATATCGTGTCAATCTGGGAGGAACTTGCGGGTTTTTCTGATTTTAACGAAAATTCAGAATACTCCGCTTCACGAACTCCCGAAAACGACCAGTAAATTGCGATAAGAGCGCTGGCGTTGAAGGGCTTTCGTCGGTGTCGGATCTTGTTAAACTAGCGACTTCGAGGCAGCAATTAACTGCCTCCACGCCCCTATAGCTCAATTGGCAGAGCAATTGACTCTTAATCAATTCGGGAATTCTTCTAACCCGCTACAGAGTCATACATTAGACCCGGCGTCACTCCACCGCGCAGCACTAGGCGCAGCAGTTGAACTTGAAAACGCCACAATCGACCCCAAGTTGCAAGCGATCATCGACTCCTGGCCGGCGCTTTCGGATGACGTGAAGGCGAGCATCGTGGCGATAGTCCGGGCGGCTGGCGGAAGTACTACCGAGCCGGCCTGACCGACCAAGGCCGGTGGGAAGTAACGGACCAGCCCCCAAAGAAGATCCCTTTGGCGTTCAGACAGATTTAGTGTTACTATCGGTGCTGGACGTCGTTAATTCAAAGCTTCAACCAAGGAGAAAGTTGAGTGACAACAGGTAAGAGCACGGGCATGCGGTGGAAGCAAGGGGCTCTGTTAGGCACGTTCTTAGTTCTGTTCAGCATCTTAGCTGCTGATTTGCACGCACAGTTGCGTGGAATTAACCGTGCCATACAGGCTCAACAACAGAACAACCCTGCCCTGTTCCGAATCCAAGGAGTTACTGCCACCGGAATCGGTAGCGACAATCAGGGCCAGGCCATCATCAAGGTGTACACAACGCGACCAGGCGTACGCGGAATAGCCGCCAAGTTTAATGGCGTGGATGTTGTGACCGAAGTCTCTGGCGTCATCGAGGCGTTCCCCAAAGGTGGTAACGGTGGCGGGAAGGGTAAGCCCGGAGATGGCGGCGGCGGGGAAGTTGATCCAACTACTCGGCTAGCGCGGCCCGTTCCAATCGGTGTGTCTGTCGGGAGCCCCAGTATTACGGCAGGTACTCTCGGGTGCCGCATCACAATCACCGATTTCTCACAGGAACAACCAACCGTCGAACATTTCATTCTCAGCAACAATCATGTCCTTGCTGATGAGAACTTCGGCATTCCTGTCGACACGCTCATATTGCAACCGGGCCCTTTCGACGGTGGCACGAGTCCTGAGGACTCGATCGGTCTACTCTTCGACTACGTTCCGTTAATACTCGACGATTCTTCCCACAACGTCGTTGACGCTGCAATCGCGATTACAACGATCGGGGAAACTGGAGTTGCGACGCCGCCAGAAGGGTACGGTGTACCGCAGGTTGAGCCTTTAGAGGCATTCGTTGGTCTGAAGTTGCAAAAGTACGGCAGGACGACTCGCCACACTCGCGGAGCTGTAGATGCAATCAACGCCACCGTAAGAGTCCAATACTCAACTGGAATTGGCTTGTTCGTAGATCAAATCATCATCAAGGGAAGTAAGGGAAAATTCTCCGATGGTGGTGATTCTGGGTCGCTTATTGTATCCGACCCGAGCAAATACCCGGTTGGGCTACTCTTCGCTGGGAACAAGAGAGTAACAATTGCCAACCGCATCAGGTCGGTCCTGGATGCGTTTAGCAACGTGGGCAGCAACGTCATTGCAGAGATTGACGACGGCCAATGATGTTCAATCGGCTGTCATCATGTGCCACAGAACCATGGAGCCCTCCGACGAACACAGGAACACAATTCAACAAGTGGTTGACGATATCAGCCGCTCGTGGATGAAGTTCCCCGGCGTGGTCGGTCTAGGCGTTGGATCGATAGAAGACTCCCCTTGTATTAAAGTCTTCTTTTGTGATGAGCAATCGCTGAAGACAGCCACCATCCCAAATGAAATAGTCGGATACCGCGTCATCAAGGAGGTGTCTGGGGAGTTCTTTGCCGATTCTTAAGACAGGCGCAGCAGTTGAAACCGAAAACACTCCTATCGACCCTGATCTGCAAGCGATCATCGACGCATGGCCGAACGTCTCAGCCGATACCAAACGCGATGTTCTCGCGCTGCTGAAGTCGGCACTGCATGCGAGCCCTTAAAGGAGCCTTCTCCAAGAGTGCTTCTGTCCAAATCGTTACCTCCTTGAAGCGTTCCAGGTGCCTCCGGTTGGACCGACAAGTTACCGGGCGGGATTCGCACTCGATAGAATCACACGCCTTTCACGGCACACCGTCATGAGCGCGTAACGACATTGGCCAGACAACGTCGGTTGAGCCCACCGGCGCACGTAGAGGCAGACGTTACGGCGCGGTCCCCGATCCTAAACACTTCTTGCAGACACGCACTTCCCCTCGACCTCGGCACCTGAAGCAAGACGTATCGCCATTGCCGTTGCAGACCGGACATGCTCCATCATCCACTCGGCCAAGACCTGGCTCGCCTCTGATAAGCCTGCCTCCTTCGCACACTTGGGCTGTGGTGACTTGTCCAAATATCCCTTTGATTGGATTCGTATAGCTACAACGAAATCGTCCGAAACCGTCGCACTCCGGACAATTCACCAGTTGATTACCGAGTCCCCTGCCAGCACATTCCGGACATTGTACTTTTGGCACAATAGACATTGCTTTCATTCGCTTACGAAGAATCGCAGGTATGTCCGTTTCCTTGGGACTCAGCCACTCCCTCTTGTTCGACTTGAACACAGTTCCTGCACCGAGGTCAAATGTCCAAAGGACGTTGTCGACGTATGCAAAACGCCAAGTAGAACTGCTCGATTCTTTGAACACATAGATGAGGCCCATGTCTTGCATCCTACTCCGCAGCACAGCAGGAACTTTGCGTCCATCAGCGAATTCCCACTCCCCGTTTTTCTTCTGCAGCACTTGACCCGTCATTGAATTGAATCTTATTTCCTCACCACCAATTCGCGTGCGCACAGACCTCGTACCAAACTTCTCCAACATCAAGACACCCATGGATTCCATCTCGCTGAGTAATTTGGCCGGTACGCTAGCCAACGGCACTGGTTTCCATTCGCCGCCTTTCAACTCTTCAACCTCACCGGAGACGGTATGGAATCTCAACCGTTTGCTTCCAACTGAGCGTGTTTTCCAGGACTCCCTCAGGCAAACTTAGCCGACTGTGGCGACGACCCAAACATCCTACCACTGGCGACTTTAAGCGCCGGGGGACGGCTTGATGCGAACCAGTGCGATGCTAGAATATCGCCCTTAGCCCCTATAGCTCAATTGGCAGAGCAATTGACTCTTAATCAATAGGTTCTAGGTTCGATTCCTAGTGGGGGCACTACGAAAGCCGCGCTCTGGTAAGGACTTGCGGCTTTTCTTCTGCGCCATCTGCTTGGCGATTTGGGCTAGTGCCAACAGAAGTGCCAACTCCGTGCAGCTTCCATAGCTGGTCCGCCACGTCATCAGCATCCTGGTCGACATAGTATCGCATCGTCGTTTCGATCTGCTGGTGACGCATGAGCAACTTCAACGTCGCGGGCTTCACCTTGAATGACCATCGGGTGCCAAAGGCCCTGCGGAGGTCGTGGGCACTGGCGAACTTGCCATCAGCCTTGTTCACGATGACACCTGCCGTCTTGCCGATCGCGGATACTACGCGGCTCACGACGTTGGGTTCCTTGCCGAGCTTGAAAACCGAGCCATGTCGCTCATCTACGGGCGTTTGCAGGATGAACTCGGCGAAGTCAGGTGTCATCGGTAGGAATTGATCTCGACGCCCCTTCTGAGCTTCAGCGTAGATTCTGAAGCGAGGATGCCTTCCAGTGAGATCGATGCAGAACGGCTCGTCTTGATCCCATGACAAGGCAACTGATTCCTCAAGCCGCAATCCGGACAGCCACAAGCCGTTCAGATAGTGATGCCAGACTGGGGCCGCGATGTCTATTCGGGCTTGCTGCTGTTCTCTCGCCGATCGCAGCATTGCTTCGCTCGCCTTTCGTTTACGGGGGCGTTGCTTTCCCCTCGGTTTGAAGGCGACTCGCAAGCCGTCTTCGATCTTCATTAACATTCGATCGAATTCCTCTGCCGTGATTGGACGTCCACGCATCAGCTTCACGCCGGTCATCTGCTTTGGAATGTCGATGTCAGGTAGCTCGCGAAGTAGCCCTTTCCGAACGGCCCAATTCAACGCGGTACGCAAGTGTCGCAGATAGCATGCAATCGAAGTCTCCTTGATGCCTGTCTTCCTCAGTTCGACTTGATAACGGCTGATTGCCTCAGTTTTCACATTCGCCAATCGCTCAACGCCAACAAGTTTTTCAAAGTGATTGAACGCAGCCGACGTCGCTGATTGCATTTTGAGAGACTTCTTGACCAGCCACTCGTCCTCGTACCGCTCTCGAAACTCTGCCCACGTCATCATGCTCGCTCTCTTGTAGCGGCCTTCACGTAACTCAGCTTCCCACTTTGCGGCTTCGCGGTCGGCTTCACGTCGTTTCGATTGCTTGGTCGATCGCTGTTCACGTGTGCCGGTGATCGGATCGTCGTAGTACATTACCAGATACTTTCTGGTCCCGTGTTTCGTTACTTTGACCTTGATTTCGTCCATTGGGTGTCCCTTTCCGGGGATTGAGTGAATACAACCCGGCAAAGAGAACGCGGATTTCGCAACGTGCGATCGGCGTTAGAATGGCAAGCAGCCATGATGTGACCCTCTTCGGTAGGGTTGCAGAATTGGTTAGAGCCGCTGGGGTGTTGACGCACCTTGGCGGTTCGCTTTTGAATATAGCGAAGCCGCCAAGTGCTGTCGAATGTTTTCGGAATATTGTTTTGGCGGTTTGGCTGCTGGCACACGCCAGCCGTTCGAGTCTCGGCGAGTCGGTCGGACATGATGGACGGTTTCATAAGTGACACCCCCAGCAAAGTCCGCCTGTCATCGTCGTCAATTCCGGCAACACGCGACTTTGGTTGCATCGCGGACAGACGACAACGGGATCCGCCAAGATGCACGCGGGTGGCTGCTTGGTCGCACGCGACGGGAATCCGCAACCGTTGAGCCGTTTCGTGGTCGGAGGTAAGTCCCAATTGACAGTGTCCGAATTTGGACAGATAGGAACCTTGGAGGCGGTTTTGGGGGAAGTTCGACTGTCATCGCCTGACGCCTCGTACGTTGTCGCAGAGTCTTGATCATTTAGGTAAGCGACGATCGCCAGCTTGTGCTGTCGAACTTGATCCAGCTTATCGGCAGAAACCACGCCGGGACGCGCCAGCACCCGTAGGTCGCGACCAGAGACTGCCAAAACCAATCCCTCGGAATTGAGGCTCGCAACCAAGTCAGAGACGTTCATATCGTGTAAACCTCCCGACCGTCAGGAAGAATGTCATCGGGTTCGACTGGCAAGTTATCGTCTGCAGAATCCACCCCGCTATACCCGCTATACCCGCTATACCCGCTGGGGTCCACAATATTTATATTGTGTGTATCAGTTGAATCAGCCTGAATTGAAAAAAATGATTTCCTTGCGGGTATAGCGGGGTCATAGCGGGGTTTGTCGGAGTCCGCGTTCTCGCGGTCGATTTCCGAGAACCTGTACTCGTGGTATTTTCGATATTGTTCGTCTTGGCCATCGTGCCGTTCAATGTCGATCGCGTCGATGCTGATCTGGTCTTTGTCCTTGAAACACTGCTTCAACCGCCGGCCGATTGCTTGCAGGATTCGCTGCCGAACTTTCTCGTCTGACAGGTCGTCTCCGTCGTCCTTCAAGCCGGGCATCTCGACGGCAGAGTGATCCTCAAGTAGGTCCAGGATTTCGTAAGGTCGCATCCACTTCCCAAGCATCTTCGCCTGTCGAACCAACAAAGCGACTTCCCGCAGCCAACTTAATGCGGGGCTACACATCCGCTCTTGTGTCATCCGGTGACCGTCCAGAAGTGGAGCGAATCCAAGCACCTCCTGGACAATCCAATCCAACGTCCTCGCCCATTTGCGGAAGTCGTGGCGCGTTTCATCCGTCTGTGGTTTACCCTTCGAGTGCCATTCGCGAATGATGGCAAAGACTGCTCCCAGGTAGCGGGCTCGATGTCGTTGAACGTGGTCGAGAATGTCTCCGATTTGATATTCCGCAAACTTGTAGCCGTCTGCTTGCTTCAAGATGAGGGTGCAACTGGAGCGGTTGGCAAGGTCGATCGTGATCTCGGCGCGATTCGATGTCATCATGACGACAATACGCCGAGGATCTATGTCCACGGGAGCCATGAAAGGCATACGCGCTTGATAATGGTCCTCCGTCATGAAACTTTCGATGGACGGTGAATCGATCTTCCCTCGCATATTGTCGAGAGAAATGAAGGAAGCGCCCTTTATTAGCACCGTGTCGAAACTTTCCTCCAGGCTACCGACGCCCCTGTCGCGGCGTTGCGTGACCGTTCGCGGCGAATGACCGTAGATCGCGGTTGTCAGCTTGTTACGAAAACCCTTGCCGCTCTGACTGAAGTCAGCTTCACCAAGGTCGATCGGCGGGCGACCGCCCAACAGCCCGCCAAACACGAGCGCTGGAGTAATAAAAGCCGCTGCCGCGCGGGACGCATCAGAAGCGCTCGCAAACCGAAAATCCTGTAGCAACTCAGCTAACAGTCTTCGGGCGTCTTCCAGAGAAACATCCTCGGCGCTCCAACCTCCAGCCATAACCCCACTTTCACGGTCGTATTCGGACACCTCGATCAGTTCACCATCGCGTTCAATCAACACTGGACATTGTGTTAGGACGCGGATCGGAGGCAGCTCCGCAATGAACGGTTCCGAGTGAAGGATCAGGCGTGCCGTGCTTTCACTGCAAGTTGTCGGGGATTCGACGATGCCGCCTTCTCCGTCCGTCGAGCGTTTAACTAACTTCGCGACGCCCTCAAACGCTGCGGGCAAGCTGGCAGGTTTGAGTTGCGTCAAGACAGACGCACCGTGGTCGTCTGTGTCCAATCGACACAGCGCTCCACCGCGTGCGAAGTATCGACCGGATTCCGTCATCAACCGACCTAGCTCGGCGCTAGTTGTGCAAACTTTATCATCGCCCCCTGGGAGCGCAACCTTGGGCAATTCCGAATTATCCGTCGGAGGTCTCCACTCACGAGCATCGTCGATCGTTTGACGAACAAGTTGCTCGCCATCCTTCGTTGCCAATATGTCGCGAACGTCGTCGCCGTTCTTGGGTTTGATCGCGGACGGTAGGTGACCGATGCGGATGGACTCAGCCGCTCCGTAAAGCCGTCGCGCCGTGTTTTCGGCACCGTCGATTCCTTTCGTATCGCGATCCGGGATAACAAGCATCCGAACTTCACGGAACAGCCGAACGAACTTCGCCGCGAGTTGATTTGTATTGAGACCGACCGCAAGAAATTCCAATTCACTTAACGCGGCCGCATCCTTGAGCCCTTCGACCGCAATCCACAATTTGCCCGGTTTCGGCAATCGTGGCGCACCTTGTTCATGCGGAAGAAACAATCCCGCGGGCTTATCTTTCTCGAACACGCCCTTGCGCAGTTTTTCGATGTTGCTGGTCGGGATAATCTTGAATGTCGTACATTGCTGTCCCATTTCGTCGTATGCCGGGAAGACCACGGCTTGTTTGTTGATCTTCGCTCCATAAGCAACGAGTGACTCGACGGACACCCGCTTCATCCGAGCCAGCTTGTCGAGCGGGTCGCCGCGTTCCGTGCCGTTGGCTTCAGCCACACCCAGGTAGGCGGCGACCTCGCGTAACGTGGTCGGAAAGTCCCAGCCGGTAAGCCATCCCAACGCCGCGATGCCATCACCATTGCCCGTGCTGAAGCACTGGTTGCAAAAGAGCGCGCCTGCATCTTCATCGATCATGCGAAAGCGATCGTCGCCATCGCACTTTGGGCAGGGGTGGTGCTTTCCGTCCAGCACGTCCGCCGAGATACCGGCAAGGTTGGAAAGTATCTCCGACCATCGTCCACTCGCGGCCTGTTTGATGGCGTCCTTGTCGAGCCGGTTCTCGGGCGTCGCAACGCTCGCTGTACGCTGCATCGTTTTTGATTTAGTATGCTGGTGGGACATTTTGGTTTTTGGCGACGAGCCGCTCTTGGTGGGGTAGACTCGTTTGCCGTTTCTCGGGGTTAGGTTTCCGCGTGATCGTTCAAGAATTCGAGCCAGTCTTTGCCCAACACGTAGCGTTTTTTGCCGATTGCGATGATCCGCAGTCCCGCCCGTCGAACTTCGCGAAACGCAAAATCGCCTAGACCAGCGCGCCGCCGAAACTCGGCAACTGTATAGCTCTCGCTCTCGCGAATAACTCCGGGGGTGCGGGTAGTCGTGGTCATGACACGGCGCCTCCCGCTCGCTGTTTGTGGGCTTCGATCCACGTCCACAAATCCTGCTCCACGAATCGTGTTTCGCCATTGGGAAGCTCGACACGAGGGACGTCAGACGATCGCACCAGCGCTTTTAGCTGCCGATCCGTCAGCCCTAGAATGTGGGCAGCAGCATGATTCGTGAGCAGGTGATTTAGTTGGGCCATGCCCCCGAACATATCGCCCTTTTTCGGCATGAAAATGGCGACTTAGGCCCCGCAGTGCAGTTGCGCGCAAACTAGTGCAAACTAGTGCAAACTAGTGCAAACTAGTGCAAACTAGTGCAAATCCGTGCTACATCAATCCTTTTTCAACGTGATACTTCGGTGGCATCTGGGAGATTGGAACCCGAACGAGCCCGCCAGACCTTGCAACGCCCTCGATTGTGGCCAGTATTTCAGTCATCTTGTTTCTGTGAACTCCAAAGTATTTGGCAAGATCTTGGATGGTCATAGGCTCGGTCAGTACTTCAGTAGCCTGCCGTTCGCCCTTGCTTGTTGGCGCAGTGAGTTTCCCCGCCTCGGATTCTTCGCCGCCAACCCGAGGTTCTTCCACACGCTTTAGGCGATTAAACCGCCACCGCCATTCGGCTGCGTGCTGTTGCATCGATCGCAGCACGTTTTCTCGCCACTCTTCAGCTCCCCAGTCCAATTCGGGACAAATCCTGACTCCCCAATTCCCCATATTTCCCCACCTGTCTGACGACGCGGGAGATACTTTCACACGACCGCAATCCCAAGGTTCTGTCTCTTCTGCGTCTGGCAACCCGTCGACGTAATTATGCACCTCCCGATAGTAACGGCGAAATTGCGCGCGCAGATTTTCAAGCTCCGCTCCTATATCGCTCACCCGAGTCTGCTGATCGCTCTTCCTCTTCAACTCCGCGAACTCGGCGCAAAGCGTCACGAATTCGTCTTCGTCTGCAGCCCGCTGGGCAAGTGTCTGGCAAGTTATCTCCACGACCAGCGACCACCCCGATTCCCAAGCGTCGCATGCGCGAGCGACGAACACCGATCGTGACGCTGCGCCCAAATCTTCAGACTGAATGTGCGATTGTGAACCAACATCGGACGGCATGAATCAAATCTCCAGTCGGGCCGGTCCCGGCGCGCCGTACTGGAGATAGCCACGGTCGCGCGGGGGCCAAGCGGCAGGAGCTACCCGCCTACCCGTTCGAGAGATTTTAACCGATGTGAGCCTGATGGCGAAATGGACCCTGCGAAGGTCGAAGCCTGGGTTCGATTCCCAGCGAGGGCACTTTAACAGCTGACGCTGAAGCCAGACGGTACGGCGGCGGCCTGCAAAGCAGTTCCAAGTGGGTTCGACTCCCACTGGGGGTACTCCGCCTGATTGCAAAGCATCGCAGCATGTTGCACAGGCACGCAATTAGCCCGATTCTCTCGGGGGGTTTTTTTCTTGCGAGTCGGTGCAAACTGATGCGGCAGCGTGCTGCTGCGCAATATGCTTAACATGTGCTGCGCTTTGTGCTGAACCTTCGGCGGCCTCGGCGAAGTGGTCGTCAGTCACTTGAAGGTAGTGTTTTGCGCGATGGGCTGGCTATTGCCGATCCATACACAGACGACGTGCAGGGGAACCTGACCCGTCAATTCGGTCTCGCGGCTGGCCCGCATGTTATGAAAGAGTTTCGGCCAGGGAGTGAGGCTGGCTCGCTTGATGATCCGCAGCAATTGAGTCCGTAGGTTAGCGTTCTGCGCCCGGTACCCGATGTCATTTTCGTTAGTTCAAGTACAGCTTGCGTTGTCCTTCTCGGGCGTCGAATTTAACCTTTCCACCCGTTCGCTCCGCCGAATCAAAGATTTCTACGACGGCATTCACGGACGAAGACGGAATGACTCGCTTACAGTAAGCGCCATTCTGCCCCCAATAAACCGTTAGGACGAAAGTGTCATTTAACCAGTCATATTCAACGGACCACTTCTCCACATAAGCAATTCGTGTAAGCGTTTGGTGATCCAAAAGAGCCTTCCTGTCCGGTTTCGTCGTCCCGCGCGCCATTCTTGATTTCTCCCTGTGTGTTGAACAATGAGACGCCAACCGTGAGAGTTCTCTGTGCGGAGAAAATCGTACCAAACCGAAGACGCGAATGCCAAGAAATAAAATTGGTCCGACGAGGTATTGCACCAACAATCGAACGCGGTTTCCAAGCCGGCGAGGAGGGTGGTTATGCCGCTTTGCGTCTTCGTCGCCTGTGTCCAACTACCAATCCGATACCGCCAAGTAACGACCAGATCGCGAGAGTGGAGGGTTCGGGGACCGGATCGGGTGGTGGCGGAGGTATTTGAGCCAAATCGAACTTGAAGTTCGCCCCAAGTTCGATGTACCCGAAGTTGTCTACGGGAAACTCTAGCTGATTCGTCACCTTGCTACGGTCGTCAAGGAAAGTGATGGCAGCGCTAGTGTTAAAATCTAGTGATGTCGCGGGAGAGATTGAGCCCAGTGAGCAGTCCAAACTAGGCAAGCTACAACTCCGCACTCATGCTGACGCGTAGTGCAGTTTTGCCATTTGCATGTATTTTTTGGGGGGCATAGAGATAGTATTGATTTAGGGCGATTTATGATGCACACGCGTATTAGTCGCCATCGTAGCGCATCATAATAGGGCGCTTTGTATCGCAGGCGTGAGCGGGTGTCATGCCGCTATTGTCCTAGACAGACAAAAATAATGCGTCACAAACCATTTCCATTACTATTGTTACGACGATCTCTCTAGCGACTTTCCGCTGAATCCGACGCACTTCCGAGCGTGTGGGGCTGGCTCCTCGCGACTTGGTGGGGTACCCCTTTGCGACGCACTGCATATTAAATGCGTGGCGCGGCGGTGTGTGGATGGATTCGACGAACCCCCGCTCGACGCCCGAGGAGCCCCAAGAACGCCTGTTTTCTAGGCGATTTCCAGTCGTTTGCAGGCTCGCATGACCGCCACATCGCTCCACGGTTTTCCCCTCCTCGTTCGCTCGCCTTTCAGGTTCAGGACCGTCGCGATTTGCTGGTACGAGAACGCCGGGCGCATTTCAGAGAAGAAGCCGCGCAGGTCGGCGTAGGCGGTGTCCGCTTGTCGCGTCACGGCTAAGCCACCAGCCTTCGAGCCTCGCTCCCTGGCGGCCTTGGTCAAGTTCCGGCATTCAGGTCTGGCTGCACCCAACTTCGTGCCGCGTCGCTTAGCGGCAGCCAGCGCGGCCTTGGTCCGCTCGGAGATTCGGCGCGCTTCGTCCTCGGCAACTGCGGCTAGAATGTGAATCGTCAGGCGGTTGGCGTGCGGGTTGTCACAGGCGATGAAATCGACGCCGGAGTCCATTAGCTTGGAAGTGAACGCGACATTTCGGGCGAGACGATCCAGCTTGGCGACCACAAGAGTCGCTCGGGCCCTTTTGGCATGGGCAATCGCTCTTGCTAATTCCGGTCGATCGGCGCGCTTGCCGGTTTCGACTTCGGTATACGAAGCCAGTACCTTGCCGCCGTGCTGGCGGGCATAAGCAGCGGCGTCGGCTTGCTGGGCTTCGAGGCCAAGACCAGAGCGACCTTGCCGCCTGGTTGAGACGCGGTAGTAGGCGATCAGATTAGGCATCATTGTCTCCCCACAGTCCAAGACGCATGGCTTTGTCGACGCACTCTTCGGCGTCGCCAACCCAGTGTCCGCGCAGTTCCGTTAGTGTCTCGGCGTCGGCGTTGTTTTGAGCGGCCTCGTCATGGCCTAGCGCGCACACCAGTGCAGTTACTGCTCGTTCAAACAGTTTGCGTTCCAGGGTGGTCATGGTCATGTCAATGTTCCTTTGTGCAAAGTTCGACAATCGGAATCCAGGAAGGTGGTTGGTACACTTCGGGCAACGTAGCCCGACGATTCGTGAGGCAGGCGACGATGGGCAGACCGGGGTCTTGTGCGGGCCAAGGTGTGTGACCGTCGGTGCAGATCAAGATCATCTGTGGTTGTGGTTTAGTTTGCAGGACTTCCGCGACGATGCGGGCCATGTTCGTACCGCCGCCGCCCGTCAGTTCGATGCGCCGTGGATCGGACAGACAAAGTTGCTTCGTCTGACCTTGTGTGTCGCCAGTGATGACTTTGATTCCATCACGGATGCGGAATGAGTTCAGCACCTTGCGGACCATGCCCAGCGATAAGCCCAAGTCTTCGGCACTCATCGAGCCCGAGGTATCGACGATGACCGTGATGCGAGGCAGTGGAGCCACGTTGCTCGGCAATGCCATGCGCGGGTTGCTATTTCGTCGACTGGGACGGCGGTAGCTGCGTTCACCGATTCCGAACGTCAGATCACAGTAACGTCGAACAAGGCTCAATAGTCTGGCGGCGGGATCGATCGGCGGATTGAGGATGTCGTTGGCCCAGCGGCGATGGCTGGCTGACTCCTCCCCGTGTTCGCGTTCCAGGACGTTCTTGGCGGTTACGTGGATGAGTTGCTCTTGATCGGCTTCATCCAAGCCGGGGTCATCATCATCGGGCGCACCGAGTTCCCACGGACGCTGGCGGCCATCGGAACATGAACCACTTGCGCCTACCGGTTGCGGTTCCACTGGTTGCGAGGCTTCATTCTTCCCGCATGGATGTTCCACTCGATCATCGCTTCCAGCAGTTGGCTCTGATGCTCCTTCATGTCCTGAATTACTTGATCCTTGATCGCCAGTGTCGTCTCCAGGATCGCGATCTTCGCCTTCAGTGTCCTGACTGCCGTCTGTTTGGTTGTCGGCATCGTTGTCTCCAGTGTCGGGTTGTTGCTCGGGGCACGAACCGTCGTCTTGGGACTCGTCGCCCGCCTCTTGGCTCTCGGGTTGCTCAGTGAGCTTGCGGAAGTATTCCTCGGCACTCAAGCCGTCCGGCAGACCGAGTCGCTCGGGATAAATCACACCCTCGGGCAACGGAATGTCTTGGGCCTTCAGATCACCGTTGATGGCGGCGTCGGTCGCGTAATTCCACGCCTCCCACTGGTCTTCGCCTACAAGAGACTTTGCGCGCTTGTGGTGGCGTTTCAGTAGGTGGTCGAGTTCGTGCAGGATGACGCCCGCGGCTTGTTCAGCGCTCATCATTTGCAAGGCGGCTTCGTCGTAGTACAGTCGCCAATGTTGATCGACTGCCAGCGTGCCGAGTCCAGGACGCGGCGTCGGCACCATCGACAGGATGGCATGACTAGCGAAGGGCCAGTAGCGGCAGGCTCGCAGTCGGGCTTGGGCAAGTAAGGTGGACATGGTTCACTCCAATCGTGAAAGCGGTTTCACCTACTAGTCGAAGGTGCCCGAAAAAACCGGAAATCAACCACGTAGCCGGTCCATCTCGGCGAACGCGCCGTTGCGTTGGGCGGGTTGATGCAACTCGGGCTTGAGCTTCCAGAGCTTGCCGTAACCAGCCATCGCAACTTCCTTGTTCTGCTGGTAGGTGGTCTCGAACACGTCGCAGCAGCGCTCCCAACGTGGGATGCTGTTATCGGATTCAACGCGGGCCAGTACCGAACGGACGATGGCAACCGCCAGATCACCGCGCCGAGGCAAGACGAGCGCTTGCGGGTCGGACAGGATGTCTTCGGGGTCAGGCAACGCTTGAGTGTCAAGGAAGGTCATGAACTCGGCACCCGCTCCATCGCCGACACAACCATGAACCAGCAATCGACGGACAGACTTGTTAGCTGATACCGATTCGGCAGCGGCGAGTACCTTCACGACGTTGGTCCAACTGCGGGGAGTTGGGTAAGGCTCGGATGCTTTCGCCGGATCAGTTGGATAGGCTTCCATGCGATCGGGGAAGCGTTGGATGAAGTCATCGACCAGCAGGCCCCACTTGGGAAGATGGTCTCGCCAGTTCGACGGCACGAGCGGGATCTCGGGAGCGGGGAACTCCAGACCGTTGCGCCAACCTTGGCGAATGGCTTCGACCGGTGTCTCCCACGGGATCACACACAGACGATTGACCATCGGCGGCGTAAGATCCACGCCGGCGGCTGCCTTGTCAGGTGGATTGGCGGCTGCGAACATCCAGCAGTTCGGGCTGGGATTGTTCACCCACTGCAACGCAGCGGCTTGGATCGAATGACCAGCGCAGGTCAATTCGTCGAGCAGCACAACCGATGGTTCCAACTCGGCCCGTAAGCGAGCCTCTTCCAGGACGTGAACCATTGCACGGATCGTGTGGCCGTTCGCTTCGATCTCTTGGACTAGGGGATAACCCTTCAAGTCCTCCGGCAACGACTGGTCGAGCATGTAGGGGATGAAGCGCCGCTGGGTGGATTGCGACAAGGCTTCAAAAAACGCGGTCTTGGCCACGCCCGGAATCCCGAGCGACAGCGGTACGACACCGGCTTGGCCGGCAATCAACGGAGCCCAATTGGTAGACATAAGAGGTTCCTTTCAGGAAAGTTTCTCGGCGGATCAGTCCGACCACTCGCAAGTGGCCGGTGTGACTCGTCGCAGATACAAGTCGCAGGTCGCGTCGAAATGCGGAAATCAACCGAAGACGCCTTCGTAGACTTCGTCGTCTTCCTGCACCGCGGAGGCGACACTGAAGGCTTGCACTGCGATATCGACATGCTGATGGCAAACGTCCAGCGCTTGGCCGAGGATCGACTCGTACTGCCGAATGCGTTCCCGAAGTTCACGGGCTCGAACAGCCCGGTTCAGCAGCGCTTCGTCGCCTAGTTGGTTCTCGGTAATGTCCTTCCACAGACGTTCGGAGGCTGATTCGATTTCACGAGTGATCGACCGCTTGATGTCCCGCAAGGTCATCGCGTTCATCTCCAAAGGCACTGCCGACAGATCGTTCGTCGTGGGGCTGACGGCGGCGGCTTCGACCACCATCACAACGTCCAGCCAACGGCTAACGTGTTGTTCAGGGATGAAGTACAAACCACCGTTGGCCTTTAGCCCGATGCCATCCAGTTGGCCGTGGATGATGTCGGTCAGCATGTCCGAGACCGAAGCGGCTGGTAGGACTCGCCGATAGTGATTGGTCAGTCGTTGGAGTTCGCCGCGATCCGCCTCGCCTGCTGTGATGAAGACTTGGCCTTCCTCGTCGACGGAAGCGTTGACGGAGCGGTCATAGGTGTTGTCATGTTCGCCCTTGGATTCGATGACCACCGTGTAGCCGTTGGTTTGCTTGTGACGCAGCGGACGGATGAGTTCTTCGGGCTTGGCAAACATCTCGGCCAATGCAGCCTTGAGAGACATCAGCCAAGTGCGTGGCGGCGGAGCGTAGTCGGGAAGTCCGAGTTGACTTAGCCCGTTAGACAGGATGGCGGGATCGGTTTGCGGTCCCAAAGTCCACCAGCTCATCGAGCCAGCGGAGACGTTGAAAGCGGACGTGTTCATGGGGATTCCTCCAGGTAAGGGTGAACGCTAGTAAGGCAATTGCGACGTCGAGAATTCGATCGCCGCTCTTACTAGTCGCAGGTGCCACGAAAATCCGGCAATCGCTCAGTCGACGAGCATTTCACCCGACTCGATGCGTTGAAGGACTTTCCGCATGTTGCACCCACAGTCACGAACAAGGCGGACATAAACATCGAGTGGTTGTCCATCGAGTTGCTCTTGCTGAGCGATCTGACGGGCACGGACAGCGAAGGCAAGGACTACGTCTTCGCCATGTTCCAATGTCAGTTCAATGGCTCGGCTCATGAACGGGCAAGCGTCCATCACTCCATCGAACAAACGCTTCTGACCTTGGAAGGTTGTGGTGAAGATCCAAGTCGAGTTGCGCTGGACATGGCTTTGCTCAAGTACAGTCTGCAACTTGCTGACAACCTTGGATGACAACCCATGCGCTTCGTTGACGATGAAGACGTGACAGCCCTTGCCAATGGGTTTGAACTGGCACATCCGTTCAAAGTCGCGAAGCCGGTCGATACCCAAGTCTTGTGCGTCGATCTCGATCACCGCATAGTCATCGGCGATCTCGTCAGCGATCAGTTTGGCAACCGTTGTCTTACCCGTTCCACTGTCGCCGGTGACCCAGAACACACGACCGACTAGACCGCGACGGCGCAAGATCGATAGACGCCGGACCAGCTTGTCCTGTCCGACTAGGTCTCTCCAAGACGCTGGACGATGGGCTTCGTACAGAGGTTTCATGGTTCATATCCTTTCGATTGCAAAGAGACGTCTGGCGGCACTCGTTTGCGCCGTTTCGTTACAAGTCGCAGATGCGACGAAAAATCCGGAAACGAGCGATCTGGCGGCACTAGTCAGCGCGCACTGTTGTGATCCCCGGCGGCACCCGATTCACACCGCGCGCACCACATCGTCTGGCGGCACTCATTGCGCAACACGAGCCGTCTGGCGGCACGCGCGCAGGTTGGCGCAACGTCTGGCGGCACTCGTTGGATTACAACAGCCGTCTGGCGGCACGCGTTACGAGGCAGAACGTGCCTTTCGGCATCGCAATCGCGCGAACCGCTTACCGTTGGACGATGCGAGATTCACGCTGTAACGAACGATCCGATCGGCAAGAGCGATGAACCGCGCGCGTTGAACGCGTCGTCTTGCGACCGATAAGCGACGCTGGCCCGCGCATAAACAAACCCGCCAGCGATCCGCCAACGGGTTAACTCAGCGCATAAAAGAAGCCCGGATAAACCGGGCTGGACAGTTTGGTAAATGAGACTCAGCTCTTGCGAGTCAATTGCTGCGCGTTGCTCTTCATGAACTCAGCGCGTCGCTTGCGTTCGGCATCGCTGTCGATCCGCTCCCATTGTTCGGCATAGAGTGTAACCGGAAAGCGCCCCATGCCGTAAACGCTCATTGCGCCTTTCGGTGAGACTTTGTAAGTGAGTTGGTTGTTGCTCTTGCCGTTGGCGTTCATGGCAGCGATCAGCGTTGCTGCTTCACCCGGTTGAACTTCACCGCTTGCGACTTTGGCTAGAATCTCTTGCGTTGTCATGATTGAAACTCCTATCGATTGGAAAGTGAAAACGTCGTCACCGGTACAAGTCGAAGGTGGCGACGAAAACCGGAAATCAGCCCGCCAGAAGCGCCAACAGCGTTTGCGGTTTGCGCGGCTTGTCGAGACACTCTTGCAACGCTTCGCAGATCACCGCGCAGACATCATCTTGCGGGCAAAGCAAATCACGAATCTCTGCCAAGCGAGTTCGGATCGTACGATCCGTGATGCCTTGCAGAATTGCCGATTGCTCTTGAGTCAGACCGCATGCGGAATAGATCGCGGTAGCTCGCAAGTGCGCGGGCAACTCACGGTCAATGAGTTGCTCAAGTTCCCAGCGTTGAACCGGATGGTCTATCGGCGCGTAGCTCACTTGTGCCAGCGCGTTTTGCTTCTCGTTGTCGTTGCCATGCGTGAAGCCAGTGTCAACGCGCTGGCAACGGTTCATGACGTCATCGCGAACCGCAACGGATGAACTAATCGAGCCGAAACGCGACTTGCAACGCACCGCATCGAATGCGCCCTTGGTAACGCATTGGCAAACCCAACGCTTGCGATCCGATGCGCCGCAGACTTCACGACAGCAACGCTTAACAAACCGATCGAAGCCGCGACAGACAGCGTCTTGCGCCAGCTCTTCCAGCTCGTTGGCCGAATAGTTCCGCGCCCGATAGTCAAGCGAGCGTTGCGCCCAGCGTCTTGCAAGCCAATAGGCGAGCCGATGATATTCGTCAAACCATTGGGCAGCGAGTTGGGAAACGGTAGAATCAAACATGCCAGCAAACTCCTGTAACGGGGAAGCGTTGGTAACCGAAGCCCGGTTGGGTACCATCCGACCGGGTTTCACTTTTGCGCCGTTCACGATGAACCGACGTCGCTCTATCGTATGTCGCTTGTCACATAGGAAAGCGGAAACGGCGCGCTGACAATGTCCAGCGCAGACTATCGGCAATGGCATAGACTACGGTCGCGACGAACGCTTCAACGAAGGTTCAACGGTTTGTCGCGACGATAGGCGGTAGCCTGTCGCGCGGATCGGTTCGCATGCGATGCGCCGCAGACTCGCGCGAGACAACGCGGACAGAATGCCAGCGCGCGCGACCCGGTGCCGACCCCATTCGCCCCGACACGACTGTTACATTACCCCCATTGGAGTTTTTTGGACCGTCGTTTTTTCGGGTAAGTGGGTGGCCCGCCGGCGGGGGCCCCATTCGTGGCCGCACGTTACTGTTACGTTCCCTCCCGAGAACGCGACCGAAAAATGCGCCGTCAAGATGGGCAAGTCGAGTCTCGACTTAAGGGGCGACTACGGCGCGCAGCCGGAGACCGCTTGCGAGTTCCGAATACGCCCTCATGAGCAGTTGTGGCGAATTTCGTTGCGCTCGTCGGTCGCGAAACCGAGGTCGTTTGGCAACACCCGATCGCGACTCCGGTCTTTTCGACCGAAGCTGTTAACGGTCTTGGCGGCTTGACGGACTTCGCCAGACACCGATGCGCTCAGATGCACCTGCCTTTAGATCCAATGGTCGCGATCTTGAGGGATACACGATTTTGGGCTCAGATCGCCGAGGTTGAAACTGCAGATGAAGAGATCCGAGAGACTGATGGGATTCGAGCAGCAAGGATGTTGGCGGGCGGACTCGCGCTAGGCCCTCAAGCCCGCGTCGTAGCATTGGACTTGTTTTGCTTTGGTGTTGATCTCGTGTTGTTGTCTGACTTTAGGTCGCAACCAACGTTGGTGCGACATTGTACTCAATGTGGTCTTGAGTGGGCAATCGTGTCACCAAAACGTCACCAATCATCATCTCGCATAGGCGACACTTGTTGAGTAATCACTCGCACATGTTTCCACTAGTGATGCCTACGCAATCCGCGCCACACCAACATCGTCGACCGAAATTCGAGCGGCGTGATGTGCCGCTTGTCGCTTGGCGTCTTGTGTTCCAAAGAACTGCGACGCGCTACTGGCTAGAAAAGAAGCGTGGCAGTCAGGACACTCACGCAAGTGCTGTTGGAGTGCATGCACCTCTTCGGAAGAGGCTTCCTCGCACAACCAACGAGGAATCGCTTCCCTCGCATCTGCACAGACGTACTCACTTGCCTTATCCATCTGAGTCTTCCTTTACAAAACCCCAGGATTCCAGCAACTGAAGCTGTCTCTTCACGCAATTGTGAGCCGCCGTACCACCCATTCCGAGTTGATCCTTAAGAAGCTGAAGCACATCAGTTTGCACACGGACTCGCCGACTCCAACTCACCAAGGGAGGTAAGTATATCGTCGTGCAATCCGCTTCTCCAGCAGCTCTGGTCGATACGAGTTCTTCCCAAAAGTCGATCAATGCTTCCAGCGTGCGCCGTTGGCGTGGCGTCTTGCGGAACTGCGAATCCGCTGCTTGAATTCGTAGTCGAATGAGGATGGTTGGCAAGTCCTGTTCGTTGATTGCGAGCGGCGTCAAATCACGATCGTAAAGCTGTGCGGCGACTAGTATGTCTTTGATGGCCAGTACGCGCCGCAATAGGCTGTGTGGACGTGTAATGCCGAGCGTCTTCGCCAAATAAGGACGCATCGTCTGAGCTTCGACCGACGCGCGAAGGCGGATGCTGGCGACCGTCATTGCACCGTCGTTATCCTTCTGCCCGTCAAGTATGTTTGTCTGAACGTGGTTGAGGATGACGCTCAAGGCTTGTGCGCTCTTTGGTCCTACCAACCCATCGGACTCTTTGGAATTCAGTTCCTCACGAAAGATGGCCAGCGCACCACGGACTTCCTGCGGTGGCATCTCGACCGGCGCGCGATCCGCGACCTCACTGAGTGGTGCATGAAGTAGGTCACCGCTCGATTGGTCCCACGAAACTTCTTTGAGAGCTGCTCGATCGGCGAAGTGCTTGTCGAACAGTCCCGGCCAGCCTCCTCTTCCTTTCCGATATCCGAACAAGGCGACGTGTATCCGGCTCAATGTTTCGACGCCAGATAAGAGCAAGAAGTTCGCTGGCGGAGGAAGAGACGTCCGAATTGCCTGATCCCGAGAAGCGCCAACAGAAGGACGTGCCGTCTTGAGTAGTTGTACGATCGCTTCGGAAGCCAAGTCCTGTGCGGCCTCGGCGTCGTTACAACGCATATGGCACAACTCGGCTGCCCAGTTCCAGAGCTGACGGAACGCCTCGCCTCGAAGAGAGTCGTCTCTTCGTTGTAGCGCTTCATCCAGCAAAGTAATCAAATCACCTGCGGTCCGAGATCGCTTTGATCGACGATATCGGTCACTGTCGTACAATCGACCAGCAATACCACCGTCATCCTGCCCCCCACCAAAGATCAGTCGATTTAGGAGTGTGAAGACGTTTCCCCCGGTCCAGATCGAACCTTGATCACGCGATATGTTAGCAGCTAGTTCGCGTGCGGCATGTACTGCCGTATCGAGCCTCAACGAGTAGACGAACTGATCCGACATATCTGCCTGCCGCTTCAATCGAAGAAACTCCATGAGGTCACGCTCACTGGGCGCAAGCGTGATCAGACCATCGTAAGCTGACAGACGGCGAGACTCTTCGTCAGCTAGCAGCTGACGACATAAAGCACGAATCCGCCGACCGTGTTCTTGACATTCCTGGGCGTGTCCTGCCCCCATAGTCACCTCCATGCGGCTCTGTCCCTGTAAGAGAACGCGCCTGCATAGAAGATCGTGTTCGAAAACGGCGGTTTTGACAAGCTGAATCGAAATTCATTCCAGCGACGCCCATTTGTCAAAACGGGACTCTTCGTCCCCGATAACTATTTGGCCAGAAAACGTGACACAAACATCGTTCACGCTGCATAGAGAGAAATGAACGAGTGCAAACGCGGAGAGTGAGAATCGTTTCTGCCGTCACCTATAGCGAGAAAAACGAAGGTCCCTCTAGGAATATTTAAGGCGAATCCCAGCAGAAAGGGGGTTCGGACTTGAGAGTCATGAAAAATACTTCAAGCAACGCTGAAGAGGGCGATCGTTTGGGTAGCACAGCAAAGTGGATGGTGGGGCTGATTATCTCGGTTACGATCGCGATCAGCAGCGCGGTGGGAACGGCGACTGTGTTCATCGTCTCGAAGTTGTCGGCGACCGAAGTGGCTATCACGTCGCATTCTGAGCAACTCAAAGACTTGAACGACAACATCGGGAAGGTATCGAGCGCATTGCACGAGGTGCTGAGCGAGGATGTTGGCGACTTGAAAGGTCGCATACAAGTGCTTGAACAAAAGCAAATTCTGCCTCGCGCAGAAATTGAAATCCAGCGACTCGAAGAACGTGTTAGGAAGCTGGAGCATGGGAAGTGAGATCAGTTCGCAGCGATTGATCCAGCCGCCCCTCGCGATATCTGCAAGTACGGAATGTGGCCCGAGGCAACCGTAATCAGCTCGCCTAGAAATCAACGTCGCCGATGAGTTGGATTCCATGCGTCGGCAACTGGACGCGGTCGAATCGAACGACCGCTAACTCCAATCACGCTGCCACGTAATGGTCTTGCGCCCCGTGGTCACCAATCCTCGGCGCTGCGCGATCCTCGTTTCTGCGAACCGACTGGCGTGATAGTGAAGCTTCGCGGTCGTCGCTAGTGGCTGTTCCATCCCACTCACACAAATTTATTTCCGTCGCAACACGAATGAAGCCATGCAGATAACGCTCACACGAAAACAAAAATATCCGCGCCATGTCAGAAGACCTGTTTTCGCTTTCGATCTGTTTAAGAGAACACGAGCGAGCGGCTTACTTTTTTTTGTGACAAAACAATCGGAGTCGCCGCATAGAGATTGATGTAGGAACAAACACGAATCGAAGTGGAGGAAATCGAAGGTGAACAATCGTCTGATCTTGAAATCGTTTCAGAGCCCCGGCGACATTGTCATGTTGTCAGCCGCCGTGCGAGACTTGCACGCGGCCCACCCGGGAAGATTTCAGACGGACGTGCGAACCTCGGCGGATGCCATGTGGGAGAACAACCCGCATCTCACGCCGCTCGACGAGCATCAACCGGGTGTTGTCTCGCTCGATATGCACTACCCGCTAATTCACCAGAGCAACCAGCGGCCTTATCACTTTATTCATGGCTATACGCAGTACTTGGAGCAACAACTGAGTCTGCAGATTCCGGTCACGAAGTTTCAAGGTGACATCCACCTATCGGAAACAGAGAAGAATGCTCCGCTACCCCATCAAGAATTGGGACTACCGAAACGCTTTTGGATCATCATCGCCGGTGGCAAGTATGACTTTACGGCCAAGTGGTGGAATCCGGCGAGCTATCAAGCGGTCGTCGATCACTTCCAAGATCGCATTGCGTTTGTGCAGTGTGGTGAGCAAGGGCACTGGCATCCGCGACTCAATGGAGTGACCGATCTCGTTGGCAAGACCTCGCTACGTGAGTTCATCCGACTGATGTACCACGCACAAGGCGTTGTCTGCCCCGTGACACTTGCCATGCACTTGGCGGCGGCCGTCGAATCAAAGTCCGCAGACCGCTATGGGCGACCATGTGTCGTCGTAGCGGGCGGACGCGAGCCAGCACATTGGGAAGCGTATCCCGACCACCAGTACATCAGCACGACCGGCACTTTGTCGTGTTGCCAGAGCGGTGGCTGTTGGAGATCTCGTTGCCAGTTGGTTGGCGATGGTGACTCGAAAGATCGGCGAGAACTCTGTGAGCAGCCGGTCCAAGTTGCGGACGACCTGCGCATTCCCAAATGCATGGACATGATCACGCCAGAAGAAGTGATTAGGCGGATCGAGTTGTATCACCAAGGCGACCCACATCGATACACGACGAACGATGAACCACGAAAGGACACCCAGATGACGACAACGACTGCTTCTCCCAACGCTGACTCAGCACCAACTCCGACAATAGGCAACACGGCAACTGACGACCAGCAGAACGTGTTGATCAAATTTCAGCATGGCCTTGGTGATGCGGTGCAACTAACGGCCGTACTGCGTCATCTTCGGCACTATCATCCTCGCTGGAACATCGAAGTTGCGGCCTTGCCGGGCAAGCATAGTGCATTCGTTGGTTTGTGTGACAAGGCTTTATCGCTCAATGGAAAACCAGTGGCAACGGACGGTTACGACCGTGTATTTGACTTGGCTTGGGAAGAGTGCGCGACATGCTTCGCCGATTGTCCGAGCACCAAAGTGGAACGCTGCTTGGTCGAGAACTTCGACGTGGCTCCCATTCCTGATCTGTGTCGCTATGAGATGCAGCCACGCGAGGAAGCGATTGCAAAGGCCAAGCGATATCTACGTCAGGTGTGCAAGGTTCATCCTGGTGAGGACGGACGCTACCCGGTGGTGCTGATTCATTACCAAGGAAATACGTCCGTCGAATACAAGGACCTTCCTCACGACACGGCTCGCAAGATCTGCGAACAAGTCATCAAGTCTGGCTCTGTGCCGGTGATTCTGGATTGGGATAACCGCAGCCCGCTGCCGGACGGCAAACGAATTCACAATCCACACGTTGATCTTGATATATGGGGGGGCTTGGGGACCGGTGATGCTGAAGTCCTGGCGGCGCTGATCGAATTGTCGTCGCTCATGATTGGTGTCGATAGCGGACCGCTACACGTTGCAGGAGCTACTTCGACTCCAACGCTTGCCGTCTGGACCAAGCATCATCCGCTCCACTACTTCGATCATGCCGATAACGTGACGCACCTTGTGCCGAAACGGCATGACGAATTACTCCGTGGCGATCGCGAAGCGGGAGATGCGTACTTCCAGTCGCATTACCAATATCGTCCGTATGACGTTTTGGAGAACGAGCTATTGACGATGGTCGATGAGCAGCTCCAGGATCGCGAAGCGGGTCTCGTCTACACACGAAACTTCTGGATTCGCTCGAACAACACCGCACAAGATTTGGTCGTTGTTCAAGATATCGCGGAGAACGATTCGTATCGAATTGACGAACTGCCGATGCCCGGGCCGGTTATCGTCGATGTGGGTGCCCATATCGGCTGCTTCAGCCAAGCGATCCACTCTCGCAACCCGCTCGCTCGAATCTTTGCCGTGGAGTGTTGTCCTGAGAATCTGACGGCACTCCGAAAGAACGTTGGTGGTTTCGCAACGGTCATTCAAGGCGCGCTGACCTACGAGAAGGACATCGCGTTACTCAATGCCGTTTTCCCGAACTGTGAGACAACTGGCGGCAGCTGCGTCGTTTCCCGAGAGCAGCTTCTTCAGGCGAGTGGCAATGCGGGAGTCGGAGCCGACCCCAAGGACGCTGCTACATCCCAGTACTGGGCCGACTCGCGCCCCATGATGGCAGTGACGCTTGAACAGATCATCGAACAACACAACATCGATCGTATCGATGTGCTGAAGCTGGACTGTGAAGGGAGCGAGTTCTCCATCCTGGAGAACTCAACGTCGCTGGATCGAATTGATCGCATTGTCGGCGAATATCACGGGAAGGAACGCTTTCACGAACTCGTTCAACGCAAGTTCTCGGATTGGAAGCTGCGGATTCTCAAGGACGGAGAGCTGGGAACGTTTTGGCTGGAACGGCCACGCCCCGATCATGCCGTGCATACCGATAAACAGTCGGCTCCGACCAAACGCTGCACAAGGCGGTGTGTGAAGCAAGCCGTTGCTCCGTGGATCTATCTCTGCACGCCTCGGCACACAGGCACTCATTTCTTACGAGTCCTGCTTGAACTGCATCCGAAAGTATCGTTCTGGAAGTGTGGTCGAACGGAAGTCGCTGGTCGCACGTTGAGTGAGTGGCATCGCTTACATGCCGAAGGTGCGATCAGCCTGCGAGAGTTGCTGCGATTGGGCACTCGCTGCGATTCCGATTTGCCAGCCTGGACCGAGCAAGAAGTAAAGAAGCTCGGCCTGCGAGTTCCGGACAAGCATGTGGAGCACGACCTGGTCCAAGCTCACGCCCAGGAAACCACGCCCTGGTATCCATCGCTTCCTACGGTCGTCACGGTTCGTGATCCGCTGTTGGCAATCATCTCGGGACTACGACGAGAAGGCACCGATAGAGCGGAGAGCATTTTCGCTGGCGTCAAGTTTCTGGCCGACAAACGCAAGCAGTGCTTTCTGTTCTGCGTCGACCAATGGGAGCAACACCGTGAACGTGCTTTAGAGTTGATGTCCTATCTCGACCTAGAGCCGACCCAAGAGATTTACGACTACATCGCGCGGTGGCCATCACCGAACGCGGCCGAAGCGCATGAACACTTAATGCTGGATCAGTCATCGGAACTGGCCGAAGCTCGAAGGCTCGCCTTAGAAGAGCGGCAAGTGCATCCGATCGTCGAGTCCTGGGCGCAGCGACTGCGTCAGGCCGGTCTACAAGAGTTCTACGAGTCGCTGGAGTACTCGGATCTGGCTTGGTTTGAGTAAGCGAAAAGCAGAGGTCCAAGATCCTGAGAATTGATCGGGAGTGAACAATCATGATTCATGACTTGCGAACACGAATCGGCGAACTGCGTGGTAGACACGTGCTTGTCCTCGGTGACTTGATCCTGGATCGCTACACCTGGGGCAACGCCGAGCGAGTTAGTCCAGAAGCACCCGTTCTCGTCCTGCGTGCCGACGAGCACGAACTGCGTCCCGGCGGTGCGGCCAGCGTTGCAGTGCTACTTCGGCATCTCGAAGCCAAAGTAACCCTGGCTGGAGTTGTCGGTGACGACGCTGCGGGTCGATCGCTCTTGAAAATACTGGACGACGAACAGATCAACCGAGACTTGGTTCGTAGCATTCCAGACAGGCCGACTACGACGAAAGAACGATTTGTGGGCCGCGCGGCAAACCGGCATCCGCATCAGATATTGCGAGTCGATCAGGAAACGCGTGAGGCAATCAATGCCGACACAGTCTCCTACATTCGAGACGGAATTCTGCGACACATTGCCGGGCATCGCGCAGTCATCATCTCGGACTATGCCAAAGGAGTTTGTACTCCCGGGTTGTTAAACGCTGTGATCTACTTTGCGCACAACTGTCGCATTCCCGTCGTTGTCGATCCGGCACGAATCAGCGACTACAGCCGATACCGGCGCGCATCGCTCGTGACGCCGAATCGGGGCGAAGCAGAACTCGCCACTGGTATCCGCATTGAAACACCCGAGGAGGCATTGGACGCTGGACGGCAGCTCGTCGAGCAGGCTTCACTCGGTGCCGCCTTCATCACGATCGACCGAGATGGGATTGCGGTGATCGGAGGTGCTAGGTCAGAGTGTAGTCAACATGTTGCCCCTAGCGCTGGGCGCGATGTCTATGACATCACGGGAGCTGGTGACATGGTCATCGCCATCGCCGGATTGTGCCAAGCCGCTGCTTGGCCGCTCGCTGAAACTGCGGAGCTGTCGAATACGGCGGCTGGTCTGGAAATTGAACAGCTTGGCATCGCGCCCGTCACCTGGAATCAAATTGTCAATCGATACGCTGATGAGGCTGAAGGCTCAACGACAGCAACACAACGCTCCGCAAAACATCGACGACCGATCGTCGCGGACGACAAGATCCTGACAATCTCGCAACTCGCATCACGTGTGACTGAGTATCGAGCGTCGGGCAATTCGATCGTCTTCACGAACGGTTGCTTCGACCTGCTGCACGTCGGCCATGTGACATACCTTCAACAAGCGTCAGAGCTGGGTGACGTTTTGATCGTCGCGATTAACAACGACGCCGGAACAACTCGTCTCAAAGGCTCCAGCCGACCCGTGATCAGCGAGTCGGATCGGGCTGTGATGCTGGCTTCGTTGGCATGTGTCGATCACGTCTTGATCTTCGGAGAAGAGACTCCCCATCACCTGCTCGAATGCCTGCGCCCCGATGTACTTGTGAAAGGTGGCACGACCAGCGAGGTGGTCGGTCGCGAAGTAGTGGAAGCGTATGGCGGACGCGTCTGTACGACGGAAGGGTCCACGAAGACTTCGACGACTCAGATTGTCTCTGAAATTCGCGAAACGAGCGGAATCACTGAGAAGATCCAACCGCTGACTGCATAGACATTAGTAGAACGACCTTTCAAGCGATCGACTGAATAGTCGCTTGAACACTGATGAACGCTATACCCAAACTCGAAGGGAGAGAGATATGAGTTGTGCTACTTCCGAACAGGCGCCCAATTGTTGCGCGTGTTGCCCCTGCCCGACGCCCAAGAACCTAACGGCGACCTTTACACAAGTGGCCGGAAATCCCTGTTCTAACCTCGACGGTTTCACAATCGACTTCTCGCAACTCGATGATGGCGACTGTCCGCAAGAATGGTCGGCAGGTCCAAAGAGACTACCGAACGGCGAAGATGTCGAGATGGAGTTGAAGTGCGACTCTGCGACGTCGTGGGATCTGAGTGACTTACAAAGAATCTGGGAGAATGAAGGCTCATTGGGTACGCCGGACGTACTGATTTCCGCTCAATGCAATCCACTCAAGCTCGTGTTCGAACTCGTCGTTCATCACGAATTTGCGTGCGCAGATACGGACAACGAAAACGGCCCCTACACGTTCCACATCACGATCGAAGAAGCTTCGCCTTGACGTTGCGTCTATCGGGACGTGGCTGATTTGACTTCGTCGTTGTTAAAGCGACGAACCACAAGCACGAGACGTGCTTACTTAATCCTACAAACTCCGTCTGCGCTGAAGGTCTGCGCTTACAGGTAGAGGGAATCAACATGAGTATTTTTCTTTCTCGTTGTCAGAGGCGCACTTTTCGATGTCGTTCACTAATTGGAGATCATTGCAGCGAATGTCTGGCACAACTTCGGCAGTCGGTGCATAGAGACTAGTAACCAACAACGCAAGCAACATGAACAACACGAATCACAACAACAGAGCCTGGAGCACTGGCGATGAACGCTGAAAAACAAAACACAAATGCTCCTAAATCACAACGACCGCCCGGCTTGGCTCGACAAGCTTGGAACCTGGCTGCGTCGCTCGCCAGTTTCGTCGCGGACGGCTGCAAGACGGTCACGGAGCAAGAGTATCAAGCGCGTTTGGAAATCTGCGATCCCTGCGACCAGAGGCACCGTAACCTCTGCCTGAAATGCGGTTGCAGCCTTTCGCTAAAGGCACGCGGAAGAGCGTTTCAATGTCCCCTGAATAAATGGCCACACATAAATCGCAAGGACACAGATAGTTAGAAACGTGGGAGGAAGATCGACGACGAATTCATGGTAGCCATCGCGCTCCGAAAGATGATGGCCGACAGAGACAGCGAAGCTATTCTTCGCGCGCTCCTAAGCGTTGCGAAACAACAGAACACAATAACGAAAGTACCACCCTAGCGTTCCAATAACGCGAAACGACTGAATACAGGAGTAATCCAAGATGACTACGAACAGCAACAGTTGCCAATGTGCTTATCCCCGATGCAAATGCCAGGACTTGGAAACATTTTGTGTACCGGAGTTAGCTGGTGGGCTGCCGTCGTTTATCGGTGGGCTGCCGACGATGTGCATTTCGGCACACCGTTTCTTGGAATCGACTCCCTGTTCCGGAGGCAACCCGAACAAGAACTTCGGTCTGGGCATGAATCGGCTGTCATCGCTAGAGCCATTTATGACGAGCGGTTGTGGAAACGAGGTTTACGTTGTGCGCCCGGCCTGCGAGATTCTGCGATTTGACTACGACGAAGTGACCGAAACTTATGGGGGAGAATCTGGAAACTGTTTGGTTTATCGAAACAACGGCTTCACCTTGGTGAACAACGACGGAGAACGCTGGTTCTTTCGTGGCTTCGAGCCGGAAGAGAGTCATCCGGGGCGCTTCATCAAGGGACCGGCTGCCAACGGAAGTCGCAATAGTCTTGAAGCCTTCGATCCTGACGATCCATCGGCAGATCCGTACACTGCCGACCATCGTCTCAAGGGTTTGCGCTCCGTGGAAACTGTCGGCGGTGTCGAGATCACCTACGCCTACGTGTTCGAGTACAACGCCGATGCCAATATGACTATTGCTACGGTGAAGAGAAAGGAAGATAGCGGTGCTTGGGAGAATCTGCACCGCGTACTGTTCACGTACTACAGCGCTTCGTCTAGCAGTTCCAGTTCGTCGAGCTCCGGGGGCGGAGACCCCGAAGGTGGTCTGGCCGACGACTTGCAGACCATCACCCAACAAGTCTACTCGGGCGGCCAGTGGACTGGCGATCGTGTGTCGTATTACCGTTACCACCTTGGCGGCAGTTCTGGTGGAAATGCACACCAGGTGAAGTACATCCTGGGCCCAGAGCAATACGAGCGACTGGCGGCTGACCCCGCAGTCAGCGAACCGTTGGATGCCAGCGAGGCGAAGGTGGCCGAGTACGCGGCGACGTATTTAGAATACGATGCCAATGGCGAAGTCTCGTTGCGCAAAGAGGCAGGCAGCTTGGCAACCACATTCCAAAGTGAAACCAGCGCCTACGAAGGAACGAGCCGCAACTCATGGCAGTACAAGACGGTCGAAACACGCGGCGATGGCGGTGTTCGCACGAGCTACGAGAACTTCCGTGGCCAACCGTTGTTGGAAGAGTTCCAAGAGAGCGCATCAGCAACGGAAAGCACGTTTGAGTTCCGCGAGTACGATGCGAACGGCAACTTGACGTTGCATGCCACGTCGTCGGCTTTGGACAGTTACTCCATCAGTAACTACGTCATCACACTGACCTATCAATCGGAAGGTGGCGAGTTCAACATTGGCTTGGTGCATCTGTACGACTACTACTCTTCGACCACGACCGACACCGGCGGCGTGGCCGTTGCAGGTTTCAAGCAACGAGACAAGATTCGCCAAGGCCGCGACGGCACACCGATCAAGGTGCAAACTTACGAATATACCGAACATAGCGCCGTGATCACGCCGCCCGATACTAGCGTCGGCAGTTCGTCTAGTTCGTCCAGTTCCAGCGGGTTGAGCAGCAGCTTTACAGTCACCATTCACCCGATCGCCAAAGGAATTCAATATCGAAACGAAGACGGCACTGGTCAAATCGAAACTAGCTATGCCTACCAATGGCATCTGGGCACGCTCGAAGTGCAGCAGCGAGTGACTACGCTGCCAGTCGTCCCCGTCACACAAAACGGATCGGGAGTTGCGGCCACGCGCACTGAACGCTTCGACCAGTACGGCAACCTGATCTGGCTGAAAGATGAGCGAGGCTACATCACGTACCACGCGTACGACATTGCGATCGGCCAAGTCACTCAGACGATTCAAGACGTTGATGACGGAGTGTTGACCGTTCCCACCGGTTGGAGCACACCGTCCGATGGCGGTAAGCACATTGTGAGCGATTATGAATACGACGACTTCGGGCGCCAAACGCAAATGCTTGGCCCACAGCACTCGGTTGACCTCAGTGGCACGGCCACGGACATTCGCCAAGCCAATTGGACGGTCTATGACGAGGTGAATCGCGAGACACGAACTGCACAGGGCTACTACGCCGTGACGGCCGCGACTTATACGCTAGTCAATCCGGTCTCAATTCAGAAACGTAACGCCACCGGAACGCGCAGCGAATCAATTCAAGCGACTCGCGCCTCGACCAGCGGCAAACTGTCCGTGTCGGATTCGTTCGCTCAATCGTCCTACGTCCGTTGGTCGGTCGAGTTATCGAACAACATCGGCCAGAGCACCGCGTCGCGCACCTACCACACGATTCCCACGTCGGGAGATGGGGTGAGTGGCACGAACTACGACAAGGCCACGTTCGACTACGATTCGTTAGGACGGCAGAACACGGTTACTAGTCCGGGCGGAACCATCACATCGACTATCTTCGATAAACTGGATCGTGGTGTCTGTACTTACGTCGGCACGAACGATACGGGTGCGACAGAAGATGACCCCAGCGCCGGTCGCGAACAGTGCTCGCTCAGCGGGAGTTCCTCCAGTAGTTCCAGTAGTTCCAGCAGTTCCGCGTCGGGGGCTGCGGGCAACAACATGGTCCTGGTCCGCCAGCAACAATACGGCGACGGCAGTTGCAGCAGTTGTGGCAGCGGCGGCGGACAACTGACGCTCGACATTCAATACGTCGACGCAAGCACAACGCGCATCACCGAGTTCCAGTACGATTGGCGAGGACGTCAAGAGTTCGTGATTCCACCTGCCGACGACGAAGGCCGCACGGTCTACAGTCAGAGTCACTACGACAATCTCGATCAAGTCACCAAGTCCGAACGGTATCACGAGCAAGCCGTCGGCCCCGACATCTTGATCTCTCGTAGCGAAAGCTACTCTGATGATCGCGGCCAAACCTATCACACGCGTCGTTTTGGAGTGAATCCGTCGACCGGTACGGTCGGACACTATCTCGCCAGCTACACCTGGTTCGACGCCGCCGGCAACACGATCAAACAACAACGCGAAGGTCAGCGATCGTTCACCAAGACCAATTTTGACAGTCTAGGTCGAAGTATCAAGCAGTACGTCGGCTACGACTTGAACGAAACTCCCTGCGTCGAAATCGCAGGCTCAAGTTCTTCCAGTAGCAGTTCCTCCACATCGTGTAGCGACTACAGCGCCGCCACCAACGTCACCGACGATACCATCCTTGAACAAACCGAAACCGATTACGATGATGCAAGTAACGTGACCGAAACACGCCTGCGTCGTCGACATCACGACGCAACGGGCACCGGCGAGCTGACGACCCCTGCGGGCTCGCAACCTAGAGCCCGCGTCAGCTACGCTGCGACTTACGTCGATGCAGCGGGCCGAAAGCAAGCAACCTCCAACTACGGCACCAACGCGGATGTTGTCTTAACTCGATCCAACACGGTTCCAACTCGTAGTGACACGACCCTCGTCACGACCGTCGATCACGATGATGCTGGTCAAGCCTACAAAACGATCGATCCGTCCGGCACAGAAGTCCGCACGTTCTTCGACGATGCAGGCCGAGTCACCAAGACGATCGAGAACTACACCGACGGCGATCCGACGACCGGCAATGCGGACGAAGATCGCACAGTTGAGTTCACCTACACGGCCGACGGCCAACAAGCGACGATCACGGCGAAGCAACAAAGTGCCTCCGACGATCAAACAACGAAGTATGTCTACGGCACGACGCTCGCCGATTCCGATATTGCCCGTTCGGACCTGCTCTGCGCCGAGATTCATCCCGACTCGGACGACACAAGCGATCCGCTCGGCAACGGCACAGACGGCACGTACGACCGCATCGAGTACACTTACAATCGCCAACGCCAACGCCTGGCGCTCAAAGATCAAAACGGCTCAATCCACGAGTACGATTACGACGATCTAGGGCGACAAACACATGATCGCATCACGACCTTGGCATCCGGAGTGGACGGTGCAGTTCGTCGCCTCAGCACCACTTATAAAGTTCGTGGTCAGGTCGAAAAGGCGACTTCGTACGACAACGTAGCTGTTGGCAGTGGCAATGTCATCAACGAGGTGCTCCGCGAATACAACGACTTCGGCCTGCTCGACCGGGAGTACCAAGAGCACAGCGGTGCCAAAGACGGCAACACACCGTATGTTGGTTACAATTACGAGGAAATCGCCACGAACGGCGAACTTGAAAACGGCTTGCGGCCAACTTCACTTCGCTATCCCAATGGACGTTTGGTACACTACACATATGGCACAACCGATAGCGCCGCGGATGTGGTGAATCGCCTCGACGCCATCAACGACGACAACAGCGGCTCACCCGGCGACGTGTTGGCTTCGTACACTTATCTGGGACTCGGCACGGTGGTCATCCAAGACTACGAAGAACCCGATGTAAAGCTGGACCTCTTCGGAGGTACCAGCGGTACCTACGCTGGCTTCGACCGCTTTGATCGAATCATCGATCACCGCTGGTACGACTACGGTTCGTCAGTCGATGTAGATCGCTACAAGTACGGTTACGATCGCGCCAGCAACCGCACCTGGAAAGAAAACGTCGTTGCCGCGAACAACAGCAAGGACTTCGACGAGTTCTACACGTACGACGGTCTCCATCGTTTGCAAAACTTTGACCGCGGCGATCTCAACGCTGGCAAGACCGCCATTACCGGCATACCCGGCAACGAGGAGGATTGGACGCTCGATCCGCTCGGCAATTGGTCAAACTTCGTTCAAAAAACCAGCGGCACCTCCGACCTCAATCAATCTCGATCGGTGAACGAATGCAACGAGATCACTGACATCACGGAGACGACTGGTCCTTCCTGGATCGTTCCCGCGTTCGACCGCAACGGAAACATGACAACAGTTCCGAAGCCAGCAGACCCAACCGTCGGCTTCACCTGCACGTACGATGCGTGGAATCGCATGGTCAAGGTAGAGGAAGGAGCGACGACCGTTGCTGAGTATGTTTACGACACCTTCCAACGTCGTGTGACTAAGGATGTCGACTCTACCGTCCTCCTCTGCCTGTATTCAAACAACTGGCAATGTTTGGAAGAACGTATTGACTCTTCAACCACCGCAGAGCGCCAACACATATGGGGACCTCAGTATGTCGATCAACTTATAATTCGCGATCGTGACACCGACGCTAACGGGACCCTCGATGAGCGATCGTATGCCGTACAGGATGCAAATTGGAATCTGACTGCGATGGTCGATAGCGAAACCTCCATTGTCGAGCGGTATCTGTATGAGCCGTATGGGGAGTTGTCATTCCTGAATGCGAGCTTCGTCGGCTCAACAAGTACCATCGGCAATCCGTACACTTTCACTGGCAGACGGCACGATTCTGAAACAGAGCTTTACTACTACCGAAATCGGTACTACGACGCGCACCTCGGAAGCTTTCTCCGGCGGGATCCTATTGGATTTGGCAGTGGCTCCGTCAACCAGCTCTTATACGTTGGCAATGCACCAACATCTCTGTTGGATCCAATGGGTACCTGCGCCTGCCGTCCCGAGTGTTATCATATCGAATGCGATGGAAAGATTGAGAATAATGGCGGTGGAAAGGGAATTCCCAGCGTTTTCCACATTTCGCTTGAGGGCGATTGTCCTCCATTAACCGCAGAAATCGAGGCACAATTAAAGAGTCTTGATAATACCCTTGAAAACGCCATTCAAGTGTCTATTTGCAATAAGGCCTTTGAAGTAACGACGGGGAAACCTTTGACAAGGAAAATGGAGAGGAAGATTGCAGAGTTTTTTCATCTTGGGAGGGGGCCATATGGTTGTAACACGGCCTGCCAATGCACGGACAAGAAGCCAATTCATGTGAAGTATTGGTGGGACAACGAAAAAACTACGGACCCAATTAGTTTTGATTTTTGGTGGCGTTTTCGATCGGAGGCAGAAAAATCGATCGAGACGTGGCCAGACGATCCTTCGACTCTAATTCCTCCGAAAGAAGGTACGTTCTCAATGTGCACAGCGAAAATTCAGGGAAGGATCTTTATGACAGCGAAGCTGACTCTATTCAAGGGAAAGTGCGTGCCAAGACCATTTGACCCATTTTCCGAATTAGAATGACAAGAATATCTTGATCTGTGAATACGAGCTCCATAAAAGAAGGTAAGTTGTAAAATGGTATTTCGATATTTCAGGGAAGGATCTTCATGGGAGCTATGCTCAATTTATTTAAGCGAAAGTGCGTGACGAAATGAACAAGGCAGCCGGTACTTCAACCAGTTTCGTTTTTGCGGCGAGCAAATGCTTAGGTAGAGGCGATCTGATTGCGAAGTTGAAGATTGCGACCATGGCAGGCGTCATTTTTCTATTGAGTTTAGATATTGTTTTTGCGACCGACCGGCGATTCATTTGGTCTGCTACGGTCTGCGATAAACATGATGCAACAACTTCTTGTAAAGCAGACGGAGCGACCTTAGCTCCGTTATTTGTCAAGTCTACTTTGGTCTGTACTTGCCCGCATGGCAAAACGGTGGCCGTCAATTACATGACTGGAAAGAGAATCTGGGAAAGTCCAATCGATAGGAGCAGTCTAGAAATTGGAATAGACCGTAAGCAAGGGACGTCAAATCAAGTCCGATCGGCCTTGATCGGACGGTCATTTGTGGCATATTACGAAAGGGATAACACGCGTCTCTCCGCATTTGACGTGAACTTGTCTGGGCGACTAATTTGGCAACGTACTGTTGAGAGTACGCTCTCGTCAGATGACTTCTTGTTCGGGCGGGTTGGCCGCAATGAACTAGAGCTGCTGTCAGTATTTCGAGACTACATAGAACATCGAACGCTCGATGGTGCTTCCGGAGCGTTACTTTCTTCCTTCAAGCTCCCGCTGAACGGTATTCGCGATGCCGAGTCTCAAGAGGCGTTGGGGAGCATTGCCTCTACAACCGCGGCGCGTCGCGACAACATTGTCCTGGTCACTCGAGGATCACTTTATTCGGTTGATGTTCGCACTAGGCACTACGACTGGATTCGTCGACTTCCAATGGATTTTGGTGCCCCTAGAAAGATCTGTGTCCTCGACGAATCGCTCGCCGTTGTAAGTGCTACACAGTGTATGGTTTTGAGCGCGGAGACTGGATTGCAAAAGTGGGCAGTACGTGGAGTTGATTATTGCCATTCGATTTCGACTGGATCTAGCGTCGTGCTTTATCGCGATGGAAGAATTGAGTCGTTCGATGGTCTGACTGGGCAAGCGGTTTGGTCTGTTGAGTACGACACGAAGTCGATTAGTGGTGCTTCATGCATACACGGAAACGTAATTGTTATTCCGACGGGGGAACGCACACTTGTTTTCTTAAGCAAGTCCACCGGAGAAGTAGTGCACACTTTGCAGTTCCAGTCGGACGTGGGCAGCGTATTTAGTGTCAATCGAGACGTAATCTCCTTCGATGGGTGTCACGTAAAAAAGTTGGAGTTCAACGAGCGGAACACGCAGACGACCTTCAGAGTCACGACTCCACCTTTGACTGTTGGCGGGTACACAGTTAGAGCCCGTGTGATTGTTGCAGGGGAGATGGTGTCCCCTTCGAGTGGAGGGGAAGCGTCCCCTTAATTCTCGAAAGTAGAAAGGTGGTCTCCCCAAGGGCAGAATCTGCCCTTCGCGATTTTCCGATTTTCGTCGGCAGCAACCGACGTGGAAACCATCATAGAGAAGAAGAGGTGGCAGGGACCGATTGTTGACTGACCTGACGTTAAGACTCGCTTTTTGGGAGGCGTCGAGGCATCCACGATGAGTCGATATCCTCTGTTTGATCGTGGTCAATTGCAGCTTCGGTGTTTGTCAGACCGTGGTAGCGACATGACGATTGAGAGATTGATGCCGCTGGCGCCGCCGACGTCATCGTCTGAGCATCCTGAGTGGGATGAACTGCTGCGAGCCATTGTGACAGCTCGCAGAGCCGATCGCCCCGTGATCGTCATGATGGGCGGGCATCCAATCAAGCTCGGTTTGTCGCGATTTCTCGTCGACTTAATGGAACGCGAGCTGATTACGCACCTCGCGACCAACGGCGCTGGCATCATTCATGACTTTGAACTAGCGACGGCTGGCGGAACCAGCGAGAACGTCGCCAAGTGGATTCAAGCCGGGCAGTTCGGATTGTGGCAGGAGACAAGTCGCTTAAACGACATCATCGTCGAAGCTGCCAAGCGAGACGAAGGGCTCGGCGAAGCGGTGGGGCGCGTGATTGAGGAGGAACAGCTCCCTAATCGACGCGTAAGCATCGCAGCGACGGGCTATCGACTTGGCATACCGGTCACTTCGCACGTTAGCATCGGCAGCGACATCATCCACGCAACGCAAAACTGCGACGGAGCGGCCCTCGGTAAAGCCAGCTATACCGACTTCCTGATCTTTGCCCGTGCCATCCAGGATCTCGAAGGCGGCGTCTTTCTAAACGTCGGCAGCGCAGTGACTGGCCCCGAGGTTTACCTCAAGGCACTCTCGATGGCGCGGAACGTCCATCGCCAAGAGGAAAGTGACAACGGAGTTCGTGACAATGGAACAAGCCCACTCCCTCGGCGTTTCACAACTGCAGTTTTTGACCTAGTCAACCTACCCGACAACTTTCGTGATGGCCCTCCTGGTAAAATGCATCCGCTGTACTACTACCGTCCCTGGAAGACGATCCTTTGCCGCACGATCGCCGACGGAGGCAGCAGCTACTACTTCCAAGGCGACCATCAACAAACGATTCCAACTCTTTGGTGTGAACTGTTGAAAAGAACTGACCCTGAAAGCATAGAAAGGCTAGAGCAAGAAGCTGTGACTTAACTTGGCTATCGGCTGGGTTCCTGCAATGACACGAATCCCACCGCTTGAGGAGACGACTAATGCTTGGCTCCAAAATCGATGCGGCTGAGTATCTACATCGATTAGCGGCAGCAGTGGAGCGTGTCTCACCCGCCGAACTAAGTCGCTGGGCGGATCTCATCTACGAAGCCTGGCAGGATGGTCGGTTCGTCTTCATCTTCGGTAATGGCGGCTCTGGAACAACGGCCAGCCACATGAGCGAGGATCTCGGCAAAAGTTTGCTGCGACAGGACGATCTACATGACGAGTCGAAGCAGCGGCTGAAGGTTCTCAGCCTGACTGACAACGCCGGTTGGATTATGGCCATCGGAAACGATCTCGATTACGACCAAATCTTTGTCCAACAGTTGATGAACTATGGCACCGAAGGCGATTTGGTCATTGCCATCAGTGGTTCCGGGAACAGCCCCAACGTGTTGAACGCAGTGGACTGGGCGAACCGACACGGATCAACGACCTTCGGACTCACTGGCTTCAATGGCGGGAAACTGAAACAGGTGCAACAAGACGGTATCCACATTCCACTGGACGACATGGGAATGGTCGAGAGCATTCATCTCTGCCTCTTCCATTGGGTGCTGGATGACGTATTCGGCCGCATTAACCATGCTGGCCGCTACGCGACTCTGAGTACCTAACCTGGGACACAGGTATTCCGAAGCGGATAATTCGCCAGCGAACTGCGCGTCTCCTGCTCGCAATTGGCCGTGCCGAAATCTCTCCCGCGCATGTGTCCAGAGAGCAGTTTCAAGTCGTCGGAAGCGGCAAACATCGGGCTCGAAATCGGCGTCGATTTACGGGCATTAGCGGGGGGAAATTGGCATCCACAAATAGTTGTGATTCGGCTCGCAATTGCTGCTTGACATTAGTGTACAGCGGTATATATTCATGACACATCAAGGATGTAATACGGGTCATGGATTCACCCGTAATGTCTTCAAGCAGAATCCTCGTTCGGCAGGTGCCGACCGCGATCGTCTGGCGGGCAGACGAGTAGTACGAGAGGCGACCCACCTCTCGGTTCTTCGGTAGTTCTCACCGACCTCGTCTGTTTCTGCATACGTCTGGCAGTAATGCGTTGGCGTATGCGCACTCACTATGAAAGGACGCCAAGATGGCTCGTCCCTCTCGTTCCCGCCGCCCGAATCGACCGAAACAACACGCACGTCACGATGCGAATGCAGAGACCACATGCAAGCCGAAACGTAAGAGCTGTGAACTGCCTGCCAAGTGTCGCCCCAAGTCACATTGCCGCAGTGATGTGCCGGACGCGGCGGATCTCTGCACTCACTACTTGGCGATACTCAACGACTCCAAAGCAGCCCCGTGGCGCGAGCTTTGGGAGCTGATGATCACCCACCCGTGGTTCGTCCGTCGTCTGGAACAATGTTCGCGAACGGCATTGCGATCGTCACACTTGCCAGACCAGTTGGTAGACGACGTCAAACACGAAGTTATTCTGCGATTCGCGGCCAAGCTGCGACGAACTCCGGATCTCTGTCTCGACCGTGATCGCGCCGAGATTCACTTCGCTGGCTGGATGCACACTATCCTGTCACACGAGTGCCGAATGGCGATCCGTACCCTGCGGCGTTTGCACTTTCGGACAGCGCCGCTGTTGGTGGATAACGCAGACAATGATACGCGCGAGTTGCTTGACGATCGCATGGATCTACAGCAGGCGTTGTCGCAACTTGATGCCGACGACTCATCCGTTCTGCTGCTTCAGCTACAAGGTTGTGACGCGAACGAGATTGCCGAATTGCTCGATGTCAGTCTCAGTACCGCGTACCGCATAATTCATCGAGCAAATGTCCGTTTGGAGAGGAAAATGCGGTGAGAAGCGACGGGTAAAAGCATAGTAATTGATAGAAGTAAGAAACGAATTGAATGTGATTGAGTATCTGTGTTGAGGAGGAAGAAAGATGGCTACGACGACGTTACAACCACAACTGACAGAGCAAGAATTGGCAGCCGTACTATGGGCCGCAACCGACAAAGCGGCCAGCAAAGAAGCGGACCGCGATGTCTTACCTGCGAACGACTCGCGCCAAGTTCGATTGATGATCACGGGCGAGATTGATGGCCTCACGGTCCATCGTTCCTTACACGGCACTTTAATGGTCGGTGCCGACCAGGAACGAGCCGTGAGTGCGACTCCAAACCAAGCGACGCTGGTTGCCTTGATCTTGTCAAAGTTAAACGAGGCCACACGCGATAAGATCCTCGCCGACCTCCCACGTCAGTTCGCCGAAGAAGGTAAGTGGGCGGATGTTTCACCGAATCTAGTAGAGTCCGCCGAACAAATGCTCCGCGACATCCGCTCCAAGAAGACGATCAAGGTCCGAGGCAACGTCCGCTTCGCGTACCACATCGCGGCAACGACGCCAAAACCACACGACGCTCGTCGTCCGAGTCGAAACGATCATCGGAAGTCAGCTCGTTGCCACGAACCTCGAAGCTGCGCGAAATGAGCGACAGTACCGGTAGAATACGACACTAACGATCACCCAACGACCACCCGATAACAGCGGCGACATTTCCCGTTTGTACGCTTCCAACTCTTCGGACAACTCGCGTTTGCGTGCCTCGTCTGGCTCGCGTTGGATCGCTTCGTATTGCTCCCGGCAAGATTTTGCGTAGCGGCTTAGCTCGTCGTTGAACAGCGACTCCGCAATTTCGTAACGCTCACGAAGTTCGGCAACGTCAACTTGTCCGATGGCAATAGCACAAAGCAAAGCAATCATCCGAGCCCCCAATTTGCCATGTGGTAAAGAACTGCCTCAGTACGGCACGCAGTGTACCGAATGCTCACAACTAACACCAAGAAATAATGTCGGCCCGACGAGGTGGGGCAGAAACCTCGGAGGGCCTGACTCGGCAGGTGGGGCAGAAACCTGTCCGAGGTTCTCGCATTGTACGTGGCTAACAGTCGCATTGCGAGTCGTTGGCGGAGAATTTGCGCGGCGATTTGGCGGGGGTACGGCGGTCGAAATGAATGGCCCCTGAAACTGCGGCGACTTGGCGGACTTTGAGGGGCGAGTTGCGAACGGTTTTGGGCTTGGCTGGCGAGAGGCGAAGTGGCGAGTTTGGTAACTAGGAAATTGTGAGTGCCTGATTTACTCAGCCCTGCGGTTGGGCTATAAACTTCCGGCTTTCACTTTTCTGGCAGCAGCTTGGACGCACCTTTGTCTGAGGGATCGATTACCGTTCTGGACGTTTGATTCATCGATCGTCCGAGTAGTACCACCAGTGGGGCTTTCATGACTCCAGGCTCTGCACAACTGCTGCGGCAGTGGCTGCTGCTCGAGAGATTCTGCGCTGCGAGCGTTTGGAAGTCGATCGCGGCTCTTGCCCGCTCGCTTGGCATCTGCCACGAAACCGGTGACGTTAACGTGACGATCCGCTTCTCCTCCGAAGTCGCCCGTTACGTGGAAGAATCGCGGTGGCACTCCAGCCAACAGTGCGAATACCAGCCAGACGGCAGCCTGCTTGTGAGACTCGATCTCTCTGGCACGACTGAACTCAAGAGCTGGGTCCTGGGCTTTGGACAACATGCGGAAGTACTGAAGCCGGTGTCGTTGCGCGCAGAGATCCAAGCGGAACTGCAAGCAACACTGGAATTCTATGAAGGGTCCGGTGTCCGCGTCACGCAGAGACCGTCGCCTCATTATCGCAAGGCTAGATAAGGTCACATGCAAACCCTGAACTGGACGCACGGTCAATGCCAATGATTACGAACCTCTTCAATTCGGCTACCAACGGATCGCAGCCGCATCCTTGGCAGCGCAAACTTGCAGATGAGGGACAGCTGCAAAATCGCCTGATTCGTATACCAACAGGAATGGGAAAGACGCTTGGCGTGCTTACGACGTGGTTGTTGCACCGGGTTGTGGGCAGCGATCGCGATTGGCCGACACGGCTTGTTTGGTGCTTGCCCATGCGAACGCTTGTCGAGCAAACGGAGTCAGAATCGCGCAAGCTGCTGGCCGAGTTAAAACTTGACGATCGCGTCGATGTTCACTTACTGATGGGCGGTGTTGCTGCAAAGCGTTGGTATGACGAACCAGAGATGCCGGCCATCTTGATCGGAACGCAAGACATGCTTCTCTCGCGTGCCCTCAATCGTGGGTACGCGATGGGACGAGCCGCCTGGCCACGAGCATTCGGCCTCCTGAATACCGATGCGCTCTGGGTCATGGACGAAGTGCAGTTAATGGGGGTTGGCTTGGCGACGAGCGCGCAGCTGCAAGCGTTCAGTGTACAAGACCGAGCCGGAAAAGAGACCGTCAAAAAGCCGCGTTGCACTTGGTGGATGAGTGCCACGCTCCAGCCACAATGGCTTGAGTCACCGGAAACAGAAGCGCTGCTGCCAGAGTTGACGAAGGGTATTCTGACGGTCGATTCTGAGGACCGAAACGGTCCGCAGTGGGAATCTACAAAACCGGTCGAGCGAGTCGCTAAGGAGCTTGCTGCTTGGCCGGACCTAATTGTGGATCGCCATCAAAGCCACTCACCCGATCCGAAAACCGGGCGTCAAACACTGGTTGTCGTAAACACAGTCAAGCAGGCTCGCGAATTGTACAGCAAGGTGGCGAAACACGTTGCTAAAGAGACTCCGGAGACCCTGCTGCATCTCATCCACAGCAGGTTTCGCCCGGCGGATCGCGAGTCGTGGATCGGCGAGTTCCTTTCACGCGAGACGTTAGGACCGGATGTCAATCGGATCTTGATCGCCACGCAAGTTGTTGAGGCCGGCGTTGACATCTCGGCGAGTTGTTTGATTACGGAACTAGCGCCTTGGCCCAGTTTGGTTCAGCGGTTCGGGCGTGCGGCGCGCTACGGTGGAACGGCGGAAATCGTTGTATTGGATCAAGAGCATACTGATGACAAGAAGGCGTTGCCCTATGCAATGGCCGATTTGGATGCGGCGCGGAATGCGGTCGACCGAAACCATGATGTGTCGATCGGCCATCTTGAAGACTTTGAAGCGAACCTAGGCGAATCAGAGATTGCACAGCTCTATCCGTACAATCCGCTTCACGTATTATTGCGAGACGAATTTGAAGAGTTGTTCGACACAAGCCCCGACCTGTCGGGGGCGGACATGGATATCAGCCGTTTTGTCCGCGAGGGTGACGAGACACGCGACCTGCAGGTCTTCTGGCGAAACTGGCAAGGCGATCGCCCTGCTCCGCTGCTCCAGCCGGATCGTCGCGAGTTGTGTGCTGTACCGATCGGTGAGGCAAAAGCGTGGATCAAGAAAGTGCAAGGCCGAAAAGAACCCGTATGGTTCTGGGACTACTTGCAAGGGGAGTGGCTGAAGGTTGATGCAGACAAACTGCGTCCGGGGTTGATCATTCTCGTGGGACCAACATCTGGAGGCTACGACGCCAAGACCGGTTTTACCGGCGACAAGCCAAAGAAGAACGAAGCGGTCGCCGAAATCGAACGAACTACCGAAGTGGCCACGTACGAACTTGCCGACGAATCGGACGAGAATGAACAGGGAAGTTCCGTCGATGTCTGGAAGACGATCGCAACGCATTGCCGTGAGGCGGAGCAGCTCGCCAACGCAGTTGCGAAAGACCTTGGTCTTCCCTCACGTTTCACCGGCCTGACCGCTCTGGCACTGCGGCTGCACGATTGGGGCAAGGCACACACTGCCTTCGCTTCCGGTACTTATCGCGTTACTCCCGAGAGGACCGATTTGGCGAAAGCTCCAGACGCGGCTTGGCGACCGAGAAATAGACTGTACGACACACCTTCGCACGGACCTCGCCGGGGATTTCGGCACGAACTGGCGTCGTGTCTCGCCGTGCTGGAATTGCTCCGCGGTGCCAACCCCGATCACCCAGCGATTCTGGGTAAGTACCACGAAATGCTGATTGCTTGTGGAATCGACGCGGAACTGAAGGCGTCCGGCTGGGAAGAGCATCCCATCGCCGCCGAGTTGAATCAATTGTCAGAGGTTGATTTCAATCTGCTGCTCTATCTGATCGTCAGCCATCATGGCAAGGTGCGCGTCAGCTTGCAGGCGTCTCCCAAAGATCAAGAGTTTCCTTTTGATGATGATCGTTTTGTCGGCACGGGCATGCCGATCCGTGGCGTTCGCGAGGAAGATGACGTGCCAAGCGAACTCTTGCCCGCCAGAAACGGCGAAGTCGAGATGCCCAATCTAACACTCAGCCTCGCACCTGCGGCGATGGGCCTTTCTTCTCGATACGGTGCGAGCTGGTCTGAACGCGTTCACTCGTTGATGTCGGTGTTCGGACCTTTCACGCTGGGGTATCTCGAAGCCATCGTACGAACGGTCGATGGGCGGGCATCCGACGATTCACAATCACCTGGCCGAGATCCTGACCGGCTGCTCGGCGACGTAGATCTATCGATTGACTATGAAGCAAGCGAACGGGAGTCCGCTGTTGCGGCTACCGAACGTGAAACGGAGGTTGAACATGCCTGACTCCAGCACGATTCACGTTCACAAGCTCGAAGGCTGTCGTCCGACACCCTTGGCGCACTATCTAAAAGCCCTAGGCATTTTGCGGCTAGTCGCCGAACAGAGAGATCCCGCAGCACGAGGCTGGTGGAGGGATGGCCAATTCCGTTTGGCATCGCGGCTAGATCGCGACGAACTGGAGGCGTTTTTCTTGACGGACTATCAGCCTACTCCGATGGTCGCACCTTGGAATGGTGGAAGCGGCTTCTTTCCAAAAGACAACAAATCGGGAATAGGACCAATCGAAGCGAGTGTGGCACCTCGGTTAGAGCGGTTCCGCACAACGATCGTGATTAGCAAGCAAGTCGTACAACATCTCAATGAAAAGCCAAACAAAGGCGCGGAGAAGAACGGCGTAATCGCCGAATGTCGACAAGCATGGCGCACTGGCTCTCAAGCTTGGATCGACGCCGCGCTCGCATTGGGCGCTGACGGAGAATCAACCTTTCCGGCAATGCTTGGCACGGGTGGCAATGACGGTCGACTTGACTTCACATCCAACTTGATGCAACGACTAGTGTCATTGTTTGACATGGACGATCCGAATGCACCAGCGTTTCCGGAATCGTATCCGCGGCTTTGCACGGCTTTGTGGAGTGCTACCAGTCCGACACTTGAGTCCAGCGCAATCGGCCAGTTCTTTCCGAGCGCCGCAGGCGGCCCGAACGGTGGTAGCGGGTTTGAAGGCCGTGTCCGGGTGAATCCTTGGGACTACGTCTTGATGCTTGAAGGCGCGATCTTGTTTCGTTCTGGTCTCGCTCGTCGATGTCAATCCAAACGTCTACCGCAGGCAGCCGCGCCGTTTGCTGTTCGCGGAAGTGGGGCTGGATATGGCTCCTCCGATTCGGCCGACGAAGGGGCTCGCGGTGAACAGTGGATGCCATTATGGAATCAGCCGTCGCGGGTTGCGGAAGTGGTCAGTCTCTTCCGTGAAGGGCGCAGCCAGATCGATGGCAAGTCGGCGGAGCGAGGAAGTGACATGGCACGCTCGATCGCACGAATGGGAGTCGCACGCGGGATTAATCGGCTTGAAAGATACGGATACATTGAGCGCAACGGGCTTTCGAATCTTGCTGTCCCGTTAGGTTCCTTTGACGTGACTCCCAGGCCCAATCAGGATTTGCTTGCTGAAATCATGCCCTGGGTCGATCAATTGCGAAGGATCGCCTCCGACAAGAACGCTCCCGCACCATTCGACCGCGCCCATCGAGCGTGCGAAGAAGCGGTTTTCAATTGCACACGCGGCGGTCGTGGAAGCCGCTTCCTTCCTTTGCTGGTGACATTGGGAAAAGCGGAAGACCAGTTTCTCAAGAGCCCTAGGTTCGCTGCGGAGAAGTACGCTCGCCCGATCCCCACGCTGAGTGAGCAATGGTTGGATGTGATTCGCGAAGAAGAGAACAGTGCGGAGTTGCGACTTGCCATTGCACTCGCCTCACAACGTGGGAAGCTGGAATCCAACGAACGTTCACAAAGCGTTCGCATCCATTGGTTGCCGCTCGATGGCAGCTACTTTGCCAAAGGCGAGAGTGGCCTCAGCATCGGGCCTGAGCAGTCTTCATCTGGGATGGACTTACAGCGAGCGTTGATTTCGATGATGCATCGCCGCTTGCTTGCGTATGAGCGAGGTGCTGGGGGCGACTTTATTCCGCTCCGGATTTCGCGTAACAATTGTGGTGCCGCGGAAGGCGACATTCAAGCTTTCCTGGAACAGCGGGTTGATGATGCAAAGATCCTTGCGATCGCACGCGGGTTGATGTCAGTGAAGTTCGCCTCACCGCAAACTACGTCCGCAACCGCTCAGGCCCGCCAATCGTTAGGCGGTTTGGCCATGTATGGCTTGCTGCGACTTGCCATGCCTGTAGCGCCCATCTGGTTGCCGGATCAAACGGACAAGCAGGTTCGATGCAACCCGACGACCTTCTATCGACTCAAGAACGGAAGCCTCGGTGGGGCAGTCGAAGTCGCGACGCGCCAATTGGCTGCTGCAGGGCTGAGGCCAAGACTCAGAATCGGGGTGGGCTCACCGCCACTGGCACGACGACTGGCCGCATCGATGGCGTTTGGAATCTCTTCGGCGATGACAACTCGACTTGCACTTGGGTTGACGCAGCCTGAACTCGGCGGAGACGAGCGCCGAAAGCTTGAAGCAGCGAGCGAAGCCTAGCGTCGGACGCAACCTGATGATGTCGGCCAACCATTCACATTTTGTATTGACGAAAGGAAAACTATGGGAATTGATCTCACACAACTCGACTCAACGCGCCGGCTCCTAATCGAAGCCGACCTCCAACCCGTTCAAGGAAAACGTTTTCAGCCAACTGGCTTCCCCGACCTTGGCCCCGCGACGTATCAGGCAGGCGAGACCGCTTGCTTGTTGCTCGAAAGCGCTCAAAGTATGGCAAATCGTCTGGAAGCGACGATATGGGATGAAGGCTCCAATCGACCGATCGGTGATGCAGCGGGAATCAGCTACGTCGCAATTGACGATGAGGCCGACAACTATCTCACCAGTTCAATCGTCGAATCGCATCGGCTAAACAGCCCCTATATCCTCGAGAGCAAGGATAAGACGTTTTTCGACAAGCTGAAGAACAGTCTTGGCGTCATGGATACAGGACCGATCGATCGCAGCGCCTTCGCGGAAACGTTGCTAACCTACGACGTCAACAGCCTGTTGCATGGCGTCTTCCTGGCGAAGAAGGAGTTGGCGGGTGGGCGTCTACGGCTGGCTCGCGTCATCTCAAGCTTTATCGAGGCAGAGTGCATTCAAACTGCAGCTTCCGGTGGCGTAAAGAACGATCATGTCGATCCACAAGGCGATACCGCAAAGGGATTTGGCAACGTACCGTTCCACCGCGAAGAGTTCACTGCGGAAAAGATCACGGCCTACTTCAGCGTCGATCTGCAACAAATCCGCGCGTATGGCTTGGGTGAAGACGTCACGCACTTGCTGACTGTGTTGGCACTCTACAAGATTCGCGCGCTCTTAGACGGAGATCTTCGTCTGCGAACGGCGTGCGATCTGGAATTGAAGGACGACACGGTCGTGGCGCGCAAGCCGAGCGGATTCGAGTTGCCCAGTGCGCCTGATCTAAGCGCCGAGTTGCAAGATGCCATCGGCAACTGCAAGCACAAAATGGAAGTCACCACGGTAACGTTCGAGAAGTGAGCCATTCGATGCAAATCATAGCGATTGAATTCACGGCTCGGCGCTATCACGCCACGCCGTGGGATGCCCATGTCAACGAAGGCCGCATTGAATGGCCGCCCTGCCCGTGGCGTTTGCTTCGGGCGTTGATCGCGGTCGGCTACAACAAGTGTGGCTGGATAGACGGACCGCCAGACACAGCGGCTTCATTGTTCAAAAATCTGGCAGCGTGCGTGCCAGAGTTCTCGCTACCCAAGGCTACCGATGCTCACACGCGGCATTACATGCCATCGCGCGAGGGTAGCAAGGAAAAGTCCGTCAAAGTGTTCGATACATTCTTGCGTTTCAGCGACCCTGACGATCGCCTACTGGTTCGCTTCGACGTTCGTCTTGAGGCCGACCAAGGCGAAGAACTCGAACAACTTGTCCGTGGCCTCGCATATCTTGGGCGCGCCGAGAGCTGGGTTGATGCAGAGCTGCTGGGCAAGGACGAAGCCAACGATGTGGCCACGAATCGAGAGTGGCACGGCGTCGCTGGCAGTCACTCAAGACAGCGTGTCAGGCTGCTGGCTCCGCTGCACGACGACACCTACCATCAGTGGCGAACTGAGAGTGTTTCCCAGGCGGCTAACGAAGCGGAAGCGGTTGTATTGGCTGCCGCCGAAGCCAAGGGGAAGAACCTGACTCCTGCAGCTAAGAAGAAGGCGCGGGCTAGTGCCGAGAGACCTTACCCAGCCGACTTGATGGCCGCATTCCAGCAAGACACATCGAAGTGGCAATCCGAAGGATGGCCCAGGCCGCCGGGGAGTCGTTGGGTGGATTACGAACTGCCACCGGACGCCTTCGACCGGAAGCCGTTAACGACGTTAGCCAGGAGTCCTCATTTCACAAAGCCTCAGGCGATCTTGCTTTCGATCGATGGCGAGGGCAAGCGAGGCACCTTGCGACCACGAATGCGGCGTGCCCTGCCTCTGATGGAACTGTTGCACTCCGAGGCCATTCGACACGCAGACCAATTGGAACTTGGACACTTGCCGGAGTTGACTGGCACCAACTCCGACGGAACACCGCTGCGAGGCGATCACTCGCACGCGCATTGGCTTCCCTTGTCATTCAAGAATGATGACGCGATTGACCACGTACTCGTCTACTCGCCTGGCAGGCTTTCACAAGCGAGTGTCGAAGCGATCTCCGCGATTCGTTGGGCTTACGCCAAAGGCATTCGCGCGTTGTCGGTCAACATGGTGGGCCAAGGAACGATTGCAGAGTTGTCGCAGCAACTCGGTAGTTCCGGCCAAGTGGACATAGCCGCCCTTCGCGTTTTCGAGACCTCGGCCGTCTGGGAGTCGGCTACGCCGCTCGTGTTGCGAAAGTACTTGCACCGAAGAGGTAAGAAGACGGTAGAAGGACAGATACGAGAAGAACTGCTGGAACGCGGATATCCTGAACCGATACAAATCGAAATCTGGCAGCCGCAAACACTCGTCGAGCGGAAGCTGAAAGGGTTCGTATTGCGTCGCAAACCTGGTAAGCAGCAGCCGCCGTGCGAACGAAGCTGGGGCGTCACAATCCACTTCGCGGAACCTGTTTCGAGCCACCCGATCAGCCTCGGCTACGCAAGCCACTTTGGGCTCGGCCTGTTTCGGGCAGGCGACTAGCCGCCTCCTCTCGGCGGTCAATGATTTGTTCTTTGGCAATTCGGTAAACAAGACAAAGGGCTTGCCAAAAGGCAACAGGCGAGAGCGGCTTTACTCTTGCCTGTTGCCCAGGGGTAGAAGCTGCACATTGTTTATCCTTGCTTTTACAGACTTGCGAACTAGACTGATGGTCACTCGCTTTAGGGGGTGTTCGGCGTCGAGGAATCGCCGACTGCGGATCATGGATGGCTCGAACACTTTCTCCACACTCGGAGGTTCAGCCATGCGGAAGATCTATTTGGTGACCTACGACATTCGCGATGACAAGCGATTGCGTAAAGTCTTCAAGACGATGCGCAACTGGGGCGATCATCTCCAGTACTCGGTCTTCGAGTGCCAGTTGAATCCGGTCGATCTGCTGAAGCTGAAAGCCGAGCTGAAGGAGATCATTAATGCAGCCCACGACCAAGTCCTGTTTGTCGATCTCGGGCCCGCCGCTGGGCGAGGTGATCGGGTGATCGAAGCGCTCGGCCAGCCTTATGTATCGGTGGCTAGTCCCTGCCTGATTGTCTGAGTGTGAATGTCGGCTTTCGCTCCGCGAAAGCACGCTCTTTTGCGGAGCAAAAGGCGACTATCTTCGTCTGCTGAACCTTGGAGTCGCATCATGATTATCCCAGCGCCTGCCCCCGACAATTACGCGCAACCAGCCGAGAATGAACAGGAAGTCCGCTATCTCCAGGCACGGATGATCAAGGAAGTCGTCTACTGTCCACGCCTGTTCGACTGGATTCACGTAGAAGGTCAGTGCGCTCATAACGCGTAAACGACCGAGGGTGACAGCGTTCATCGGCGAGTCGCCCTAAAGCCCACTGCTCGCCCATCTCCTCCTCTGCCCAGCTAC
>JACKQG010000323.1_pt1 | contig 71086 bp, 65 predicted proteins | sample 8237621 | NCBI WGS metagenome assembly JACKQG01 (sample SAMN15677084, study PRJNA649215) | marine metagenome | biome: marine; feature: Black Sea; material: saline water; isolation source: suspended particulate matter (SPM) from the Black Sea western gyre | collected 2013-06-09/2013-06-10 | depth... | reverse complement strand
CCGTGACCACATCTTGAGTCATGATATCGCGTGCTGTTTTCATTTAATTCTCCGTTTTGTTAATCATCATTCTTTAGATTAGATACTTTCCTTAGCCGGTCTATTCCCTCTAGAGAGGGGCGGGGTGTGATGGGTTTTTTCGTTGCCATAATTTTTCTGGTTGGTTTCTTATTTGTTTTTCCAAACAAGTTTTTGAAGAATTCAACAACCGTTACGATGAAATCGATGAAGCTCTCGAAGAATTTGAACGGCAACTCCTTTTGCATTTTATAGACCACATAAACAACTACAAAAACCAGGATTATATTGGGTATCCATACAGAAGTGTAAGCATGAATTTTGCCAATTCTCCCCAGATTCTGGGTCATAATGAGCCCGATATAATAAACCATGATAACAGCTACGGTGACTCCAAAGCTGCCTGATTTACCCGACCGGCTTGATTTAATACCGAGTGGGGCTCCGAGAAATGCAAAGAGAAGACAAGTGAAGGGGATGGAGAATTTTTTGCTCAATTCCACCTCTGGCCCAGAGGTGGGGAGCCCTTTTGTTTTCATATCCTTGATCTTCTCTTTGATTTTTGTGTACGATAGTTCTCGGTTCCCAACAAGGGCTTCCTTCTCCAGCCTTTCAGTATCTGGGAGGCTGAGATTGATATCATAACGGTCAAAATTCAAAGTTTGATAGTCGCCTCTTTCATTGCTCAATTCATGAATGGTTCCATTGTTGAGTTTAAGTTGGATTTTGAGGGTCTCCGGATTTGGAAATATGACTCCCTGTTCGGAGGTGATAATTTGTGGGGCTTTCGGGTTACTGGTGTCGGCGATGAACACACCTTTGAGCAATGAATTTTGATGGTGCTCTTTAACCAGAAGAATCAGGTTTTTAAAGTCCCGATTGAAGACGTTAGGTTGAATGTCTATATTGGCCCGGTTCTTAATGATGTCATAAACCAGAATTTTGTAGGACTGATTGCCCCAGGGGAGAGCCCAGAACATTACGATATTGGCCATAAAATATGCGAATAACGAAAAAAATAGAACGGGTTTCATTAACTCCATAAAACTCCAGTTGCAAGACTTCATGGCAACCCACTCATTATTGGCTGAAAACTGGTTGAATGTAACTACAGAAGCCATGAGGACTGCCATGGGAATGGTGATAGCAAAAAAAGCAGGAGATATATAGACCATCATCATCATCATTTCCATGAAAGAAACGCCGCGATTAACGATCATTTCAGCGATAAACAGAAATTTATCGAGATAGAGGATCATTGTCATGGCGAAGATACTGATCAGGAAAATCTTCAACAATTCTCTTAATATATATCTATCAATAGTCTTGAAAAACATGGGATGGCTTTTGACTGATGTGAAAATTGGCTGGAGCTATTGAGTATAGAAACGAAGGGTTTCTTTTTATAAACTCTAACATTATACTACATCCCGACTTCTGTATTACACCTCACCCTTTTATTTTAATGAGCAATCCAATCACCAAATACCAGCATAAAAGGTTGCCGCACTGGTTAAAGACCAAGCTTCCTGGGACCCGTAAGTTTTTTCAATTAAAATCCCTTTTAAAAGAAAGCGGGTTGAACACGGTTTGCGAGTCAGCATCGTGCCCTAACATAGGTTCCTGTTGGGATGCGGGCACGCTGACTTTTATGATTCTGGGAGATACCTGTACCCGGGCCTGTCGATTTTGCGATGTAGCCACAGGGCACCTGAACCTACCTGACCCTGACGAGCCCGATAAGGTTGCGGGCTCTCTCTCTCGATTGAATTTAAAGTTTGCAGTCATAACTTCTGTGGATCGTGATGATCTGCCGGATGGCGGGGCAGGGCATTGGGTTAAAACCATTATGGCTATTAGAAGTCGTTGCCCGAATATTAAAATTGAGACGTTGATTCCGGATTTTCAGGGAAAAACAGGTCTCATCCGTCAAGTGTGCGAAGCCCGGCCTGACGTGCTGGCTCACAATCTGGAAACAGTTGAATCTTTGCAAAGGCAAGCGCGTCCCCAATGCCGCTACGAATGGTCCCTGAAAACTTTAAAAATAGCGGCAGAAACCGAGAAGACGATCGTCAAGAGTGGACTCATGTTGGGTTTGGGAGAAAAAAAAGAAGAAGTGATTCAAGCGATGAAGGATCTTGTCGAGGTGGGGTGTCAAATTCTTTCAATTGGGCAATATCTCAGGCCTTCCCCGGCTCATATGGAAGTCAGCGAGTTCATTCACCCCGACCGGTTTGTAGAATATAAGGAGATTGGCGAATCGTTAGGCCTGAATCATGTGGAGGCAGGGCCTCTTGTGCGGAGTTCTTATCTGGCAGACCAGCAGGCTCGGGCGGCGGGTTTAGACTGAGCGGGTGGCAGAGCAGGGTGGCCCCTATTTTTTATGCTCTTTGATGGCATTTTCGATCAGGTTTAAGAATATCTCAGGCTCTTGTGGTTTGATGATATATTCATTTGCTCCCAGCGCATACCCAAGTTCTACATCCGCCGGTGATTTGTAGTAGCCAGTGTAAACTATGATGATCACACCACTCCAGTCTGGCCTGGCTCTAACTCGTCGACATAGTTCAAATCCGTCCATTTCAGGCATCAAAATATCTGTGACGATCATGTCTGGCAACGATTCTTTGATCATGTCCAGAGCAACCTTACCGTTTGGTGCGGTCACTACAGTATGCTCTTTTTCCTCAAGCAGTGCTTTCAGTATGGCTCTGGAATCTTCAATATCGTCTGTAACTAGTATGTTCATAGTATTGTAGATCGTAGACACCTGCTCTTAATATTCCTGAGTGCAGATGAGGCCTGGCACTATCAGGTTAACCCTTGAAGTGCTTTTGCTAAAGCACACACCTCTGCTAATTCGGCATGATTGTGTTTTTCTAAAGATATATTTTTCAAGAGTTCCTAATATTACCAGAAATTTCGGTATGAGAAGGGAGATATCCGAGGAAAAAAATCTTTCAAATCACTATCATAATAGTAAATAGCAATATCTGCGCCAAACTTACTGGTTATTCTTCTTTGTAATTAAGTATTTAAATACTTGGAGATATGGTTTTGTTATCGATGACTTATTTGCTGGTTAAATGGCAGTTTGTACATATTTATAGACATCTTGTGAAGGTGTAAAATAATTTTATGGATATGGGCGGTAGTGCCGACTTCATCTTGCTTATCGGAAAGGCCAATTTTTTTAGGGGCAAATTATACTTGCAACTGATCCAGAAAACCAGTTTTGGCATGGGCTTTGCTGAATTGAGATCAAAAGGTGATTGTGTCAAATTATTGTCTGGAGATTTCAGTGCTGAACCTTGACTTTTATCTGAAAAGTTCGAATAAGTTGGATTCTGTTGATCCTGTTAAGATGGAAAGGAGCACAAACACGGGCGATCCTTTTTATTCTGTATTGATTAAACACCAACTGGAAATGATTCGGGCTTGGAGTCCACCAAGCGGACCTTCGGCGCTGGATATCGATCCATTCGCTCTTTCGAAAGCCCTTCTTAAATTAAAAGTTTTTGGTGCCGAGCAAAAATTTCAGTCAAGCATTAATTCTCAACACGTTTTGAAGTCTTATGAGGTGGCAAAGAGAATAGAGGATGGGCAAAACCTGAGTAGACCTTCTCTTAAGGAGTTGTCAGTTCGTGTTGCTGCTAAGAACTCTATTCCTGCAACGCTGTTCCAAAAACTTATTCAAACAGAGTCAGGATATGACCCTGAAGCTCTGAGTCCCAGAGGAGCAATGGGGCTGGGTCAGATCATGCCAGAGACAGCCAAGGAACTGGGGCTGACTCTTGACGGTGACAAGACCCCGGGTTCGGTCTGGCACGCTGAGTCAAACTTGGATGCATCTGCCCGTTATCTGAAAAAACTTTATGACAAATACCAAATGCAAGGAATCGCCGAGGATGAAGCGTGGAACTTTGCTGCCGGAGCCTACAATGCCGGAATGGGAAACATCGCTAAGGCGATTAATAAAATTTCCAATGAACCGGTCAAAACCTGGGATCAAGTGGCACAGGTGCTTCCACAAGTTACCGGGAAGTATTCTCAGGAAACCATCCGTTATGTGAACCGTTTGAGGGCTTAATCCTGCTCTGGTTCGCAATTTCCCGGCATTGGTCAGCGTAGCTTTCTTAAGCCAAAAGTTTCTCTAAAGAGATGGGTGATCACAAAAAGCAGGTTTTCTTTTTTTTCGGCCAGGCGGCGGAGGGTATAAGGCAACCATGCACTTCCGTAGGGGATATAGACTCTTACCCGATATCCCTTGTCTTTAAGTATTCTCTGTATATCTCGTCGGACGCCATACAACATTTCGAAGTAAAAGGATTCTGGATCAATCTTTTCGTGGCGTATGAAATCCAGAAGTTCCACCAGCAGGTTTTCGTCATGGGTTGCGATAGCCGGCTGATATCCATCTTTCAGCAGTTGGCAGGCCAGTTTGAAAAAGCTCGCCCTGATTTTATCCATCGATTGCAGGGCAACCTCAGGAGATTCTTTGTAAGCTCCTTTGCAAAGCCTTATGGATATCCCGTTGTCAATACAACGGCGAACATCATTTTCAGAGCGAAACAGATAAGCCTGTATGGCCTGACCAATATGAGGATAGGTCTTATGCACTTTCTCACAAATTTCCAGCGTGTTTTGAGTGTGGGCGGAGCCTTCCATATCGATTCGGATTGTGTGCTGGCCCATTGCCCGTGCCAATTGCTTTAGATTTTCGGTGCAGAAACTTCGGTCAATATCCAAACCTAGTTGTGAGAGCTTGATGGAAAAATCAAAGGAATGGTTGATGCTGCAGAGTGACTCAAAGAGCTTCAGGTATTCGGTTTTTGCCGCTTCTGCCTGTGGTCGGGTGGTAACGCTTTCTCCCAGAATATCAATGGATGAATAATAGCCAGACTCTTTAACGCTGTGGATAGCGGGAAGAGCCGTTCTGAGGTCGGGCCCAGCTATAAAGCGTTTGGCAAATGGGTAGAGTAGCTTCATAAACAATCTTATTAAAGACAAGTATTTATTTAAAATATGGACCCTGGCAGCAAAGCTAGCCAGTTTTTTCTTTCTTAAAATACTTTAACTATTATGAGCGAAACTTTGCTTTTTGATTAAAGAATTAATAAAATATGAGGCATCGTCAACAGATTTCCTGAAAGGAGCTTTTAATGAATTTAAGTTGCATTGTAACGGTAGGTCTGGCAGGGGTTCTCACTATCGCACTGGTGTATTATTTTTTTACCGAATGGAATACCGATTAACCTTTAACTTGAGATAACAGATTGCTTTCATTTTCTCAAATTAACTTTGAACCCAGGGAATTACTGAATTTAATTCCAGGCAATGTTTGTATTCTCAATGAAGAGGGTGAGATCATTTATGTTAACCCCAATTGGGAAAAATTTTACAAGCCGGGTATTGTCGCCAACTTTCCAGGATTGTTTATTGGTTCTGATTATCTGACTGAATGTGCCAGATGGAAAATTATTTCGGAAGAGCAAGTAAATGGAATTCAGTCTGTAATAAGCGGGGAGTGTCAAGCTTATGAAACCGTATACCCTTGCCATTACCGTGAACAAAAAAAATGGTTTCTTTTGAAAGCGGTTTCTCCTTCTGATAAAAAAGGTTGCATGATTTTAAAGTTTGATGTGACCGAGAAAAAAATTGCGGAGGAAAATAATATAATAAGTGAAACTATTCTCAAAAGCCTTATAGATAATTCCCCGGCTCTTATTTATATGAAGGACATGGGTGGAAAATATACCCATGTTAATAAAATGTTTGAGCGGATAACTGGAGCCAAAAGGGCTGAGACTATTGGAAAAAAACCCTATGAGGTGTTTCCCTGGGACACCGCAGATCGGTTTGTTAGAAATGACAGAAAAGTAATAGGGGATCTTAAACCTCTCATTGCCGAAGAGCAATTTTTCGTAGATGAACAAGTCAAAACTTTTCATTCCATTCAATTCCCACTACGAGATGAAGGGGGTAAGCCGGTAGGAATTGCCGGGATTTCATCGGACATTTCGGAGCGTAAGCGTAATGAAGGGTTTCTTTTTTTTCAAAATAAAGTTTTGGAAGTTATGGTCCAGGAGCATTCGCTTAAAAGTGTCCTGAATCACATCGTCAGGGGAATCGAAAAACAGACCGATAATTTAAAAGGTTCCATACTCTTATTGGATAAAGCGGACAAATCCTTTTCCCATGGTGTGGCTCCTAATCTTCCACAACCGTATTCTGAAGCCATCGGTGGAATGTCCATAGGGCCTTCCGCCGGTTCTTGTGGGACGGCCGCTTATCGAAAGGAAATGGTTATTGTTTCAGATATTGCCAGCGACCCTCTTTGGGAAGATTTTAAAGAACTCGCTCTCGCACACGATTTACAGTCGTGCTGGTCCATCCCGATCTTTGATATGGTTGGAAAAGTTTTGGGAACCTTTGCGCTCTATTCTAATAAACCTAACCTGCCCTCAGACTGGGAATTGGGCATGATGAAATCAGTAGCCCACTTGGCCAGCCTTGCCATCGAGAAGTATGGAGCCGAAGAAAAACTTCATAGGTATAAGGGTGAGCTTGAAGAGGCCTTGAGTGTTAATGAAGAAAGACTCCAGCTATTTTTAGAGGCCACTACAGATGGGGTTTGGGATTGGAATATATCCACCGATGAGGTATTTTTCAGCCCGCATTGGCTGGAGTCGCTCGGGTATCGGCCGGGTGAGCTGAAACCTCATATCGACTCCTGGAAAAAACTTGTGCATCCTGAAGACAAGCCAAAGGTAATGAAGGCAATAACGGATTGTTTAGAGGGAAAGAGTGGGCGTTACCAATGTGAAAACCGCCTGTTACGTAAGGATGGTAGCTGGAGATGGAACCTTGATCGGGGACGGATAGTTAAAAGGGGTGAAACGGGTGAACCTTTGCGAATGGTCGGATCGGATACTGACATTACGAATCTCAAAGAGGCTGAGTTTGCCCTTCGTGCCAGTGAACAGAACCTTGCGCAAGCCCAGGAAATGGCCTGCCTTGGAAGTTGGGAAATGGATGTTGAAAAAAGCAGTTTGCTTTGGTCTGATGAGGTGTATAAGATTTTTGGTATGGATCGAAAACTATTCAACCCCAGTTATAATGCTTTTTTCGAAAGGGCGCATCCCGAAGACCGGCGTCGTGTTCGTGTAGGTTTCATGACGAGCATCTATGAAAAGAAACCGTATGATTTAGTCCATCGCATTGTGCTGCCTGATGGTTCTATAAAGACGGTTCAGGAAAAATTTCAAACCTTTTACGATGAGGAGGGAACCCCTAAAAGGATAATTGGTACAGTGTTGGATATCACCGAGAAAAAAAATGCCGAAGAGAACCTCAAAAAATCACACCAGCAATTGAGAGATTTGAGTAATAAACTGCAAACTATCAGGGAAGAAGATAAAAAGCGAATATCCAGGGAAATTCATGATGAATTAGGGCAGACGTTAACAGCGATCAAGCTGGATCTGACTTGGATAGAAAAGAGAGTTGACGTTTCTGAGCCTACTGTGCGGGATAAAGTTAAATCGATTTACTCGCATTTAGAGGATTCTTTGGAAACCGTGCGCAGGGTTTCTACGGAACTACGGCCGCAGGTTCTGGATGTGATGGGGTTTTGTGAGGCTTTGCAATGGCAGGCTGAAAAATTCACGGAAAATACAAATATCAGTTGTAAATTAAACATCGAACCCGAAGGAATCAAATTGCAGCCTGAGTTGTCCACGGATCTTTTTAGAATTTTTCAGGAGGCCTTGACAAATATTTCACGCCACTCCCAGGCAACTAAGGTTATAATTGATTTTGTTGAAAATGAAACCGGATATGTGTTACGCGTCATGGATGATGGTATGGGCATTGATAAAATGCGCATCGATCATTCAAATTCTCTGGGATTGCTGGGAATTCGTGAGCGTGCTCTTATCTGGAAAGGCCATGTTGAAATCAAGGGTGTCGTTGGTGAAGGCACTCGATTAATAGTTGAAATTCCAAAATTGACTTTGAGAAATGATTAGTAGCCCAGAAAAAACTATTAAAATTGTAATTGCAGATGATCATGCCGTGGTTCGCAAAGGTTTAATTCAAATCATTGATGAAACCCCGGGTATGGAATTGATCTATCAGGCGGGTAACGGTAATGAAGTGCTGGCGAAACTCCCCGATCTGGATGTGGATGTCTTATTGCTGGATATTAATATGCCAGGCCAAACTGGCTGGGAGGTCATGCAGAAAGTTCATAATCTCTATCATGATATCAAAGTTGTCATTCTCAGCGTTTCTTCTGAGGAAAACTATGCTAAACAGTTTTATAAGGCCGGTGCTGCAGGTTATTTGACCAAAGACAGCGCACCTGAACAACTTGTTGAGGCTATTCGAAAAGTTGCAGGTGATGGAATTTATGTCAGCCAGAAGTTTGCTGAAAAAATGGTCAGCAGCCTTAAGAGTGATTCAGATAGAGCCCTGCATGAAAATTTGTCTCCCAGAGAATTGCAGATTTTTTGTATGATCGGTGCTGGGAAGACCCTGACCGAAATCGCCAGTGAACTTGCCCTGGGGGTTGGGACAGTGGGGACGTACCGGAGCCGAATTCTGGCAAAGACGACCTTGAAGAATAATTCACAAATCACTAACTACGCATTCAAAAACAACCTTGTCCAGTAGGTCTTTTTTATTTTTTCTGGAAGGCTTTCAGATCATCAGGCTTCAATCGGCCTGAATTTTTCGTCAGGTTTTCTTTTTGTTGCTTGGGTAGTTTTTTTAGCGCGATTTCTGCTTTCAGTGCAGCAGACCGGCTTTCTATTTCTTGCTGAAACACCAGTTCTAACGGACCTTTCCCGCGTAGATACTTTGCTGCTTTTTTACCCCCTTCCTGATGCTCGATGAAACGGCGGGCGATATCCTGTGTGATTCCTGTGTAAAGCTGACCACGGTTAGTCCTCACCATATACAGGTGCCAGACCAGAGTTTTTGAATTGATGGCATTCATGGTTCCTACTCAGAGGCCCTTGCTGAATAGGGGCAGAAAATCCCCATAACCGGTCTCTCTTAGTTTCCCAACGGGAACAAACCTCAAAGCCGCTGAGTTGATACAATATCGTAACCCTGTTGGTTTAGGGCCATCGTGAAATAAATGGCCTAAATGTGAGTCAGCAGATTTTGAACGTAATTCGATTCGAACCATGCCGTGGGTGAGATCCTTTTTCTGAGCTATATTTTCCTGCACCAAGGGTCGGGTAAAGGATGGCCAGCCGGTGCCGGATTTGAATTTGTCTTTAGAACTGAACAGCGGTTCTCCTGAAACTATATCCACATAAATTCCGGGTTGTTTATTGTCCCAGTATTCATTTCTGTAGGGGGGCTCGGTACCATTTTTCTGGGTGACGTTATATTGCATTTTAGTCAAGTCAGCTTTGGATATTGTCTTGTTGCCAATCAAGGTGAACTGAGGGGGTTCATCTCCCGCAAACCCCGTTTTTGAAATTTTATATTCTTTGTCTTCCCCCCAGACACGGTTTATAAACTCATCTCTTCCTGATCCCGCCCGGTATATTTTGTAGCGAATATAATTTTTCTTGAAAAAATCCTGATGATATTCTTCTGCTGGATAAAACTGGCCTGCCGGAACAATTTTTGTGACAATTTTTTTGCTGAATCGCTTTTCATTCTCAAGCGATTTCTTTGAGTGTTCTGCGGCCCGCTTTTGTTGTTTGCTTGTATAGTAGATTCCTGTTGTGTACTGCTTGCCTCTATCTACAAACTGACCACCAGTGTCAGTGGGGTCGATATTTCTCCAGAAAATCTGCAGAAGATCATTGTAGGTAATTTTTTCAGGATCAAAGTGAATTTCCACAGCTTCAACATGCAGGGTGGCACCTGAAGCGACTTCTTTATAAGTAGGGTTTTTCTTTTTGCCACCTGTGTATCCAGAAATGACTTTTGATACCCCTGGAAGGTCTTCATAGGGGTGCTCCATGCACCAGAAACAGCCTCCCGAAAATAGTGCTGTCTCAGTATTGCCAGGTGCTTTAGGGCCTTTGCCGGTGTTGACAGGTTGTTTCGAAGCACTGCTGACATTTTGCGGTATAAAAGTTACAAGAACAAAAAAACTGAAGAATATTAACAAGGCGGTATATAACTTATTCATTAAGAAGCCCTCCACAAATCATGTTTGCTCATACATTGAGGCACACACCATGATAACAAATCCATGCCAGTAAAATAACTGTAATTAAGTCGTAATACTTTCCAGAAGCTTACAGAATGGGAGAAGAATGGGTTTTGGGAGGCTAGCGCAATGAAGAGCGAGATTTCTTTAGTGTCATATCAGGATGGATGTTCATCGCGCTTTGCAGGGGTTGTATGGCTTTGTGGTAGCGCCCCAATTTCATATAGACTTGCCCCAGTGTGTAATGGGCCTCGGCATTGTTGGGGTTGATCCTGATCGATTCACGAATTGCTGAAAGGGCTTCTTGATAGCGGTTGGACAGGAAGCAGGACAACGCCAGAAAATAATGTGTGTCATAATTATCCGGTTCCTGTTTAATGGCTTTGCGGTAGAATTCACTGGCTTCATGGTGCCTGTTCATCGCCGCATGAGCCAAGCCAATTTTAAAATTGGCTTCGGAAAAATCGGGCTTGAGGCGCAGGCTCTCCTGAAGCTCTTTAAGTTTCTCATCATGGCGGCCCACCGCGCCATAGGCTAGGGCTAAATAAAAATGTGATTTAAAATCATCACTGCGAGCCTTCAGGGATTGCTCCAGAGGTGGAATGGCATGTTGAAACTTTTTGTTTTTTAGATAGGCGAGGCCTAGCTGAGAAAGGAAAGCGGGGTTTTCGGGGTCCTTCTCCAACGCTGCTTTCACCGTTGATACCGTCGCGGTATCCTCCTGCGACAATGCCGATGAGGTGGTGGTAAAAAGCACCACTCCTAATATGATTGACAATATCTTTATCATGATACTTGCCTCAACCGTTAAGCCGGTTCATCGAATGGACGCAAACTATAGCCCGGCCTGATTGTTCTGTAAAGCTGGAATGTATAAAACCAAAGGATTCAACTTGGTGTAGATGAATTTTTTTTGCGGTTCAACAGCGGAAATGTGCCGGAGTTTTGATACTCTTTTTTTTCAATGGGTTGTGGGAGATATTTTGTAAGTTTTTATTCAGGGGTTTTTGGAAATTGCGCGGCGTGGTGGCAGGAAACAAACGAATCGATTCCTCCTGTTTTTTCTGGATATTGGCGGGTGCATTTTTTTGACAACTCTGATCCCTGTTCTTCATTCAGATAAACGGGGCAACGGGGGTGAAAGTGGCAACCCGTTGGAGGTTTCAGGGGGGAGGGCACATCTCCCACCAGAGGCTTAAAAGGTTTGCGGGTTTCTAATGTGGGTATTGATTCAAGCAGCGATTTTGTATACGGATGCCGAGGGTTCTTGAAGAGCTCCTCAACCGGTGCCTGTTCTACAATTCTTCCGAGGTACATGATGGCGACCGTGTCTGCCATATAGCGCACCACGCTTAGATTATGACTTATGAAAAGATAAGTCAGCTTATGCCGAGCTTGTAATTCTTTCAGCAGGTTGAGGACCTGAGCCTGTACAGAAACATCCAAAGCGCTTGTAGGTTCATCCAGCACCAGAAACTCCGGTTCCAGAATGAGAGCGCGGGCAATGGCGATGCGTTGCCGTTGGCCGCCGGAAAACTCATGCGGATACCGTTCCAGGACGGATGGACTCAGCCCCACTTCTTCTAAAGCCCTGGCAATTTTCTGGGTTCGTTCATCCGATGAAAGCATAGGTTGGTGAACTTCTATCCCTTCACCGACGATCCTCTCGATGGTCATTCGCGGTTGCAGGGATCCGAAAGGATCCTGAAACACGATCTGCATATGCTTGCGAAATTTTTTCAGAGAATCGCCTTTCAGGCTCATGATATTTTGGTCGCCGAAAAATACTTCTCCGCGTGCATCGGGAACCAATTGCAGAATTGATTCACCCAATGTGGTTTTTCCACAGCCGGATTCCCCCACCAACGCAACGGTGGAGCCTTTAGGAATATCCAGATTAATATTATCCACCGCCCGAATATGGTCTGCCACACGCAGGAACACTCCTTTGCGGACAGGGAAATGGGTTTTTAACTGGCGTATTTTGACAAGAGGCGTGTTCTCAAGTTTATTTACTGGTAGGGGGTCGGTTTTCCCTATTTGCTTGCGGATCAAACCTGGGCCTTTAGCAAGCAAGTGGCAAAGTGTCAGATGATCACTACTGATGTGATGCACGGTGCTTTCCTGTTCATGGCAAATATCCATAACCTCAGCACAGCGGTCAGCAAACCGGCAGCCCTCTCCATATTCGGTTGCGGAAGGAACCAGACCGGGAATGGTGTCCAGCAATGTATGCCTTTTTTCAAGTTTGGGAATAGAACTGAAAAGTCTCTGCGTGTAGGGGTGAGTCATGTTGCTAAATATTTGCTCCCGGCTTCCATACTCTGCCACCCGGCCACCGTACATGATGCACAAATCATCGGCCATTTGGTTGACGATGCCCATGTCATGGGTGATCAGCAGAATCGCCATGCCGGTTTGTTTTTGCAAATCGCTCATCAGGCTTAATACTTGTGCCTGAATGGTGACATCGAGAGCGGTGGTGGGCTCATCGGCGATGAGTAGTTTTGGCTCGCAGGCCAGGGCCATGGCTATCATGACCCTTTGTTTCATGCCGCCTGAAAGTTGATGCGGGTAATCATCAATACGTTTATGCGGATCGGGAATTCCTACCCGGTCTAGTAGTTCCAAAGCTCGCTTTCGGGAATCGCCTTTGGCAATTTTTAAATGTTGCTGTAACGGTTCTTCAAGCTGGTCGCCGATGCGGAACAATGGATTAAGAGACATCATCGGTTCCTGAAAAATCATGGCGATATCGTTTCCCCTCAGGCCTCGCATTTCTTCGGAGTTTAGATCGAATAGATTTTGTCCTTGAAACTGGATTTCTCCTGTCGGGTGGTAGCCGTTCTCAGCAATCAGTCGGATGATTGAAAACGCCGTCTGGGTCTTCCCGCAACCAGACTCGCCAACAAGCGCCAGTGTTTTCCCCAACTCAAGATCAAAGGATATTCCATCCACCGCACGGGCAATTTTTCCCGGGCCGGCATGAAAGTGAGTGGCGAGGTTTTTTACTGATAACAGCATCTTTTACAGAGTTTTTCTTGGGTCGAAGGCGTTGCGAATGCCTTCTCCAATAAAAGTTAATAGCGTTATGGTTAAAGTGAGCGAGGCGAAGGTGGGCAACAATATCCACAAAGCCTGCAAGTTGTTTTTCCCTTGTGCCAGCAGTTCCCCGATGCTGGGGGCGGGGCTGGGTACTCCAAGGTTCAGGTAGTCCAGGCTCACCAATGCAAGAATTCCTGCTGTGACTTCAAACGGGAAAAATGTGACCACGGGAGTTAAGGCGTTAGGCAGGATATGCCGTCGCATGATGGTGAAATTAGAAACGCCTAAACTCTTTGCAGCTTTGACAAACTCGAAGTTGCGAACTTTTAGAAATTCCGCACGAATATAGGCGGCAATTCCCATCCAGGCGGTGAGATTCAAAATCAAAAAAAGTAGTATTGCTGAGGGGACCAAAAAAGAACTCAAAATTATTAAGATATATAGACGAGGGATAGATCCCCAGATTTCCGTTAATCTTTGCCCGACAAGGTCCACCCCTCCGCCAAAGAACCCCTGAGTCCCTCCAATCAGGCATCCGATCAAAGTTCCGGTGATCGCCAGCGATGCTCCAAAGAGCATTGAAATGCGGAAGCCATAAAGTAGACGTGCCAGCACATCCCGGCCCCGGTCATCGGTGCCGAGGTAATGCCCATCTGCCCAGGAGGATTCGATAAAGTCTTCACCATCAGGTGCCCGGGTGCGGTAGGGTGCGGCCAGTACAACATTGCCGGTTTTTGATTCCGTTGGAATGTACTCGTAATCGTAGCGGATCGGAGGCCAAAGTATCCAGGGGTCTCTTGGTGAGAGGGTCTTGACGGATAAACTTTCGGCAATGGGAGCAATCGGTTCATCGCTGACTTCAAAATCATCCAGTTCGATACTGAAAGCCGGTTGCTCCACAGCGTCTTCTTCCAAATCTTCCAACTGCAAGATGAAAGTATTCTTTTCACTTGCCTCAGTAGCGGGAGCATCAGGCATTCCCTTTAAAATCCTGAGAAACCGGGCAGATTTATAATCCGGTTCACTAGGCAGGACACCGCCAAAATCTTTTTCGCTGTAGGTGAAGGGAATGGGGAAATAAGGTTTGCCTTCTACAACGATTATCAGCGGACGTACATTACAGATCAGTTCGGCGGGCAAGGTCGTTATAAAAAGAAAAGCCAGGATCAAAAAACCATAATAGGCACGCTTGTCATTTTTAAAAACTTTCAGTTTGACTTTCAGTTCTTTATTTAATTTAAGCATCTTTAGCCCTGGGACTCATCAAAGGAAATTCTTTTATCGATTAAAACGTAAGACAGGTCGGTCAATAATTGCCCGACCAGTGCCATGAGTGAGAAAATAAACAGGGTGCCGAGGACAATGGGGTAATCCCTTTGGATCACTGCCTGATAAGAAAGAAGCCCGAGTCCGTCTAAAGTGAAAATTTGTTCCAGCAATAACGAGCCGGAGAAGAACATGGCTAGAAAGGCGATGGGAAATCCAGTGACCAGTGGGATGAGTGAATTTTTCAGGACATGTTTATACAGGACGCGCTTTTCCGGCAGACCCTTGGCTCGGGCAGTCAGCACATATTGTTTGCGCATTTCTTCCAGAAACGCATTTTTGGTCAACAAGGTCAGCGTGGCAAACCCGCCTAGCACGTAGCACAATAGGGGAGCAGCCAGGTGGTGGAGGTAATCGGTCAGTTTTTCCCAGGTTGACCACGATTCGTAACCGGGAGTCCCCGCAGATGTAAGCCCGGCAATGGGCACCAAATGGGCGATAGCCCCATCGCCGGGGCCAAACAGGACAATGATGAAAATTGCCAGAACGAACCCCGGAACACTATAACCGATGAGTACTATCAGGCTGGTGGCAGTATCAAAACGGGTTCCGTGTTTCACGGCTTTGGCGATGCCGAGAATAATACAGATGGTGTAGGTCAAAAAAAAGCTGGCGACACCCAATGAAGCCGAGACCGGCAACTTTTCCTTAATGAGTTGAAGGACAGATTTATTACGGTAAAACGAATTGCCAAATTTAAGAACCAGAAATCCTTCCCAATTGTCATGGATGAAAAAACTTTCCATGAGGGGAGCGGTTCTATCCTTGGGTGCGTACCACAAAAAAGTGCGTAGATACCTTTCCCCGAGTGGTCGGTCGAGGTGGTAAATCTTTTTCAGTGCTTCCATATGTTTGGGGTCTATTTCGCCAAACTTTTTTCCTGGGCCGGTCATGGCTCCACCGCCAGCCTCGGTCAAAGTACTGCCGTGCCCCCTTAAAAGGGATTTCATCTGGTCTACGGGACCTCCGGGCACGAATTGTGTGGCGATGAAGGTGATGGTGACGATCCCAATCAGAGTGGGAAGCATCAATAAAAGCCGGCGTATGATGTAAGCGGTCATAGAACTATTTTAAGGGACGCATGATTTTTATTGGAGAGACTTTCCTTGCGCTCTGGCTTTCTTCAGCTTTTGAGCTTTTTGCTCATCCCACCACCACCACTCAAGCAGGTTGTTGGCAATATTACTTTGCGATGGATTTATTTTGGGTCGGCTGAACTTGTTCCAGTAGACCGCCCGATCATAGGCAATATACCAGTGTGGAACCATATAAAACTGATGTGCAAGAATCCGGTCGAGAGCATGAATCCGGACGACTAGCTCAGAACGGGTTTTTGCTTTGATGATCCCCTCGATCAATTCATCGAGAGCGGGATTTTTAATGCCCATATAATTTCTTGTCCCCGGAGTGTCTGCCGATTCGCTTCCCCACATATAGCGTTGTTCGTTGCCCGGAGATCGGCTTTGCGGATAGTTCGCCACGATCATGCCGAACTTGAAACTCCGCAGACGTTCTTCGTATTCGGCGACCTGCACGACCTTGATGTCCAGTTGGACACCGATCTTTTTTAAATTATTCTTATAGGGTTCGGCGATACGTTGAAAACCGGGACCTGCCAAGAGCAGTCCAAACTGCAATCGCTGTTTACCTTTTGTGCGAATGCCATCGGCACCGATTTTCCATCCGGCGGAATCAAGCAGGGCATTGGCGACCTGAATATTTTTGCTGGCCGATTGGCCTTGCCCCGGTGCACCCACAGGCTTGGTGAGAGCCGTTTTAGGAACATGACTTTTATGTTTTTCACGTAATTTAAGAAGAAGGGCTTTGACCTCACCCTGAGGGACTCCTTGCGCCTTCATTTCAGGGTTATTATCGAAATAACATTCGATTCGTGTGTACTGTCCGTAGAATAAATTCTTATTGCTCCATTCAAAGTCGAAGGCCATGGCTATGGCGGCGCGAACCTTGCGCGATTTGAAGAATTCATTTCTCATATTCATGGCGAATCCCTGCATTCCTGCAACGCGGGTGTGGGCAAACTCGCCACGGATGTAGTATCCCTTTTTGACAAAATCACCCTTGTAGTCCAATGCCCAGTCGCGGGAACTGTTGATCAGTTGCATGTCAAACTCGCCGCCCTTGAAGGCTTCCCGTTGGGCAACCGGGTCGAGGTAAATTTTGTAGGTAACGCGATCAAAATTATAACGTCCACGATTGATGGGAATGTCCTTGCCCCACCAGTTTGGGTTGCGTTTGAATGTGATGTATTTGCCGTATTCGTATTTTTCAACGTCGTAAGGTCCACTGGCGACTGCGATGCCATCGAAATCTGCACCGAAAGATTTTCCCTTGGCGCCATAAATATGTTTTGGGAAAATCAACATCTGTCCGGTTATCAAAGGCAGTTCCTGATTGTAAACGGCGAAGTGGTAACGGACGGTATGTGCATCAATTTTTTCAACGGACTTGATATCCTTGAAATACTCTTTATATATGGGGTGGTATTCCGGGTCTTTAATGAGGTTGAATGAGAAAATAAAATCATCGGCTGTCAGGGGATGCCCATCCGAAAATTTTGCCTGTTTATAGATGGTGTAAGTCATGGAAAGCCGGTCTTCGGCAAGCTCGACTTTTTCTGCAAGACTGCCGTATTGCGAAAAAGGTTCGTCATCGTCGGCGGAACTGTCCATAGGAGTTTGAAACACCAATTGCCCAATACCAGGAGCGGTCACACCCTTGAGAGAGGCCGGGTTCAACTTGGTGAATGCGCCGAAATCCGATAGCACCAGATTGCCGCCTTTGGGGGCGTTGGGGTTGGCGTAGTCATAATTCTGTCCGGGTTTGTATTTCAGGTCATCGGGACTATATAATGAAAGCCCATGCTGAGGGCCTGCCCAAGCTTGTTGGGTCAGGAGCAGTATGAGGAGGGTAGCTGAGAGAAAAGTTTTCATGTTTAATAGAGTTAGAGGCGATTTAGTTTATTTTATATTAACATTCATGTGGCTTCCAGGGGAAACAGGTTTATCAAAGTGAGAGTTAACTGAAATGTCTGCGCGTTATCTTGAGTTGAGCCGGTCTGATTTGCAGTCGAGAGCCCAACAGGCCTATGAAATTTACCGGGAATGCCGGGTCTGTCCGCATGCCTGTGAGGTGGACCGCACTCAGGGCCAGACTGGGTATTGTGGTCAAACGGATGTTTTAAGGGTTTCATCGAGTGTTCGGCATTTTGGTGAGGAACCCCCTCTGGTCGGGAAGGGTGGGGTGGGCAACCTGTTTGTCACAGCGTGCAATATGCGTTGCGATTATTGCCAGAATTTTCAGATTTCCCAGAACTGGGAAGCCCAGAACTGGGAAGAGGGGGCTGGCCTTGCTGATGTGAGCCTGTCTTATCGAAACATTGCCGAACAGATGATTCGTTTGCAAGAGGAGGGGGTGCATTTCATCGGCTGGGTTTCCCCTTCCCATGTAGTTCCGGGGTTATTAAAAAGCCTGTCGCTTGCCCGTGAAATGGGGCTTAAAACTCCCATCATCTATAACACCAATGCTTACGATGCTCTCGATACTTTAAAACTTCTGGACGGAGTGGTGGATGTTTATCTGCCGGATTTGAAATATTCTCATTCTGCTACGGCTAGGGAGTTATCCCATATTAAAGAATATCCGGAGTTTTCCCGTCAGGCGGTGTTGGAAATGTATAGACAGGTTGGCTCCTTGAGTGTGGGTGAAGATGGGCTGGCTGAAAGCGGTCTATTGGTTCGGCATTTGTTATTGCCTGAAAATCTCGCTGGTACCTGGGAGACTTTGTGTTTTATCGCTCTGGAGCTGTCGCCTGGTGTGCCTTTGAGTTTGATGAGTCAGTACCGCCCGGTTCATAAAGTCACCTCTCCTTTGAACCGGGAGATCAGCCCGATGGAGTATGAAACAGCCATCGGTATGGCTCGAGAACTCGGGTTCGAGAATTTGTATCTGCAATCCCTGGAAGCGACCCTGCATAATCTGCCGGATTTTGACAATACGGACAACCCCTTCCCTCTGGACCGCACTCATAATCAGGAAAATATCAAGGTGAAATAACTTTTAGGGCAAGAGCCTCCTTGTTCTGGAACCCTTTATTTGTTAATCTTTATCTTTGATCTATCCCTACAGGAATGCAAACTTTATGGTATCGAGACGAACACGAAAAATACGTATTGGAAAACTTGTGATTGGCGGCGATTCGCCTATTGCGGTGCAGAGCATGGCGGCGACCCAGACCCAGAACCTGGAAGCCACGGCCAGACAGATAGAGATTTTGGAAGCAGCTCATGCTGATGTCATTCGTATAGCTGTGGATAACGAAAAGGATGTGGAGGCTCTCAGAGTCCTGCGTCAACAGTTCCCCGAAAGTGTGTGGTCGGTGGACCTTCAGGAAAATTATAAGCTGGCACCCATTGTTGCGCCCTTTGTAGATAAGATTCGCTATAACCCTGGACATTTGTTCCATTTGGAAAAAGATAAGAGCATCCGTGAAAAAGTGGAGTTCATTGTCAACGCAGCGAAAGCAAACGATTGTGCCATTCGAATCGGTGTCAATTGCGGCTCGGTGGACCCGGACTACAAGGAACGTTATAAAGGTGATTCGGTAGAGGCGATGGTTCGGTCTGCAGTCGATCATTGCCAGATGCTTGATGAGATGGGTTTTGTGAATTATTGTGTTTCACTCAAGGATTCTGAATCCCAGAAGGTGATCGACGCGAACCGGAGATTCTCTCAGGAACGTCCAGATGTTCCTTTGCATCTGGGGGTTACTGAGGCGGGACTTCCGCCTGAAGGCATCATTAAAACTCGCATCGCTTTTGAACAGTTGATCTCAGCCGGGATTGGCGATACGATTCGCGTTTCCCTGACTTTACCGAACGAGGATAAAGGGCAGGAAATTGTGGAAGGCCGAGAAATCTTGAAAGATATTGCGGAGGGCCGCTTTCGGTCTGTCCCCGAGAATTTTCTTGAGGGCTTGAATATCATCGCTTGCCCCAGTTGTTCCCGAGTGGAGAATGACAAGTTTGTCGATCTGGCCCAGGATGTGCGGAAAATGACAGAATATGCTGAGAAGTATAAGCTGACCATAGCGGTGATGGGGTGTCGGGTGAACGGTCCAGGTGAAACTGATGATGCGGATCTGGGTTTGTGGTGCGGCCCCACACGCGTGAACCTGAAAAAAGGAACAGAAACTCTGGGATCTTATTCCTATGACGAGATTCTGGATCAGTTGAAAAAAGAAATCGACCAAATGATTCTGGAAAAATTCCCGCTACCTGTGTAGGCAACGGGATAATGACTTGTTGAATCGAACACATTTTTAGAACAATAACGAGTTTTTTCTTATTATCACCGGCGATTCGCCGGCCAAGCCCTGTGGAAAGGTTTGAAAATGGAATTTGATGTTGAAGAACTAGAAGGCTTGAAGCGAAAGATTCATATCACGGTCCCGGGAGATGTGGTGTCGAAGAGGGTGGGCGATGCTTATAAAGTGTTGAACAAACAGGTCAAGATTCCGGGGTTTCGACCGGGGAAAATTCCTCAAAAAATACTTGAGAAACAGGTTCCCATGCAGTCTATGACCGAGATGTTTCAGGAGTTGATGCAGGAATATTATGAACAGGCTCTTCAGAAAACGGGACTCAGACCCACAGGCCAGCCGGAAATCGATCACTCCGGAATGCAGGATATTAAACGGGACGAGCCTTTGAAGTTTGCTGTGATTCTCGATATCAAACCGGATATAAAAGTTAAAAATTATAAGGGGCTTAAATTTAAAAAGAAAGAAGCCACTGTTAAGGATGAGGAAGTTGAAGAAACGCTGGTGAAGGTTCTCAGCCGTCAAGGTTCACTAGAAGATATGCCTGCAGGTTATGCGGTTAAGGATGGGGACATCCTGACTTTGGATTTTGAAGGGACTATGAATGGCCTACCGCTGGAAAATGGCAGTGCCAGTGATCATGAAATGCGGGTGGGTGAAAAGAAAATGATTCCCGGTTTCGAGGATCAGTTGATAGGACATGTTCAGGATGAAGAGTTTGAGGTGTCGGCTGTCCTTCCTGCTGACTGGAATCAGAAAATGCGTCGGATCAGTTTTCCTATTCCGGGGGCTCCTGACGAAAAGCAGGAAGATGATCGTGCTGTCTTTAAAGTTAAAATTAAAAAAATAAGAACACTCCACCTGCCGGAGTTGACCGATGAAATTGCCCAGCGCGAAGGATTTGACACCGTTGCCGATCTTCGTCGAGCTATCAAGATTGACCTGCAAAACCATAAAGAACAGCATGAAGAATTAAAGATTAAAGAGGATATTTTTAACATGCTTGTCAAAGATGCCGAGATGGAACCTCCGGAATCGGTGATAGAGCGGGAATTGAAATTCATGATAGAAGGTATGAAATTTCAAATTGCCCAGTCAGGAATGAAGCCGGAGGACTCTGGATTTGAACCTGAAAAAGCGATGAAGGAATGGAGAGAAAAAGCAGTCTTTAACACCACCGGTTATATGATGCTGGAATCCATTGCTGCTGCCGAAAATATCCATTTGACTCAGCAGGATATGGAAGGTGAATATGAACTGTTGGCTAAACAGACGAAGCAGAAGGTAGAAGAAGTCCAAAAGCGGATCATGTCCAACCCGGACTCGCTGGGCCAGACAACGATCAAATTGTTAGGGCAAAAAACCATGAACTTCATCTACGCAAACTGTGAGATTGAGTATTATAAAGAAGGCGAAGAACCAAAAGAAGAACCAAAAAAAGAAAGCTAAAACCTTATGAAATACGTCAAGATTATGAGCGAAGAAGATCTTCCTATTGGCAAGTCCGCGATCATATCGGCGGGCGATGCGGAGATTGCTCTTTTTAACTATAAAGGAAAATATTATGCTGTTGCAAACAAGTGCCCGCATAGAGGTTCTCCTTTAGGAGAGGGGCGTATTGAAGAGGGTATTGTCATCTGCCCGAATCATGAATGGCGCTTTAAACTGGAAAATGGGGCAAATATGCAGAACCCGGAACTGTTTATCCCTACGTATCCGGTGAAGGTCAAAAACGATAATATCTATATTGGACTGGAGGGTGAAAGCGGAAACATCGCCTATGGGAAAAAGGCCTCCACCTTGCCAGCGAGCCTCAAATTCAGTGTCCCCACTATTCAGAAACCTCGCAATCCAGAAGAAGAACTGGATTGATTTCCCTCTGAAAATTTATTTGTCGGCAGGTTCTATCTTTTTAGCGATCGGGCGAAATCCTCTTCGCTGGGTAATTGAATAGTGCAACCTCCTGCGATAGAATCCATTTTCTCGCCGATAATTAATTCCCCATTTTTTAAAATTGCAGGTGATGTGTAACATTTGAGCGGATGTTTTTCAGGGAGTTTGCTCTGGTTTATTTCTTCAAAGTCACAGCCTAAATTTAATAAAAGTTTTTTTACCGCCACATAATTCGGACAACCACTGAAATAGATAAGTTTGATTGTATCCATGAGTACGTTGCTGGGAAATTATTCAGCCTGTTGGGTTGTCATCTTCAATTTCGACCCATTTAGGATCGCCGTGGGCTTTGTAATTTTCTGTTCCACAGAAGGTGCCTTCGTGGTAGATATTGACCTTGAATTTTCCGCCACCATATTTTTCGGTTATATAGGGAACCGGGTCTTCAATTTCGATGAGTTCAGGGGTTTTATATTTTCCAATCAGTTTGAACTCCATACCCATTCCTGAAGGAAGCAAGACGTAAAATTTAAGATTGGTTTCGGCCAGGATTCTTTTGAAATCATCCTCGCATTGGTCTCGGGTATAATTAGGCCCGACTCGTTGCCTGGCTCGGCGCTTGAGATGGTCCTCCATCAGGTTATAAAACCACCAGTTCTTTTGTTTGCGAGTGTCATGAAGAAACGGGTATTCGACAAATCCATGTTTATTGATAAACGGTTTTTTGGCCATCTGGACACTCCTTATAAGTTGCAAGGGTAATTATATTCGTTTGCCGGGTAGCTGACAAGCGATTGAATTTTTAATTATCAGGAATTACATGAATAAATTTTACAGCACGAACTATTGGTCGGTGGGGTTTCAGTCACGGCTCTATGATCGATTGTCGCCGGAATCCTATTTTGAGTCGATGCGGCGAGTGGTTGCCGTTTTACCAGATAGACAGTCCTTGAATCTGCTGGATGCGGGTTGTGGTTCGGGGCTTCTTTTACAATTTCTTGCAGGACGTATTCGGGAAGGCATGGCTTATACCGGAATAGATATCCTGAAAACGGGAGTGGCACAGGCGTTACTTCGCGCCCGAGAACTGGGGGTTGCTGATCGGGTTTCCTGTTTTCAGTCCGATTTAACATCGTCATTGGCTGGACAAAAGTTTGATGTGGTTGTGGGGCATTTTTCACTTTATACCCTTGCGACCAGTGAAAAAAGGCAGGAGGCTTTAGCGAATTTGAAGAGCCTCATAAAACCTGATGGGTTGCTCATTCTAGCAAACCCCTCCGTTGATTATGATGCCGATTCGATCATTGAAGAAAGTATCCAGTTGGTCAGGAATCGCCATGGATTTTTAGCGAGCCTCATTAAACAGACTCTGGTGTATCCTTTCACTAAGGCTATAGGCCTTCGGTTTATTCAAAAGCAACTCAGATCGGGGGAGTGGAAGGCTTATACTCGCGATGAGTTTTCCCAGGAAATGACCGAGGCGGGTTTCTCGGTTCAGCATATTGAGGAGGTCTATGCTGGAAGTGCTTTTTTAGCAACCGCAAGATTGGCACCTTAGTGAGGTAAGATTTCCTGCTGGGCATGCAAAGTCAGGTATCAGACAACGGCACCCGTGTGCCGTTGTTTCTATAACTGCGGTAAACCGCTTCTGTGAAGCGCATGTATTCCACTCCTGTTGCAAACGAGGTGTGGGTGAAAGGAATTTTGTTTCTGATTGCATTGACGAACTCTTCTTCGACTTTCCAGCTCCCGCGCAAGTTGTTTGGGATGGGAACTTCCTCAGTTTGATCGTGGTGAGCAAAATATAATCTGCCTTCAGGAACAAACTCCAGAATTAGAGTTCCTTTTTCTCCAACGATTTTTACAGTGGGTTTGCTCGCATGAGAGCCGATTTCGCTGATCAAAATAGTTCCGGGAATGCCTCCCTGTAAACTCATTTGCACCGAAAGATAGTCGGGGATTTCTATTTTCATGGGTTTGCCGGTTTCAGGGTCGATGGCAGTATCGTTGAAAATGCGGGCTTCTGCCTTGACCCATTGAGCGGCAGGCAACCAGCGCAACAGGCTTTCATATATGATTCCCAACGTCATGATGTTCATGCCGCTGAGCTTCACATTCCTCCTCCAGTGCAAAGTCTTTTGTGGCACTGCAAGAGATTGATAGTCCACATGAAAAAATAAGATTCTTCCCAAATCGCCAACTCTATTGGCCATCAGGGTATCGGCATGTAGAGAAAAAGGAGCGGGAACCAGTTGCGCGACAAGATCGGGATGATCACTGGAGGTATCAAACATTTTTCTGGCTTCGGTGTGATTCATGGCCATACGCGCTTCGCACAGGACATGCTTTCCGGATTCAAGTGCCAGGCAGGTGGCGGGACAGTGAAGGTTAGGCCAGGTTCCTATGACGATTGCATCCAGATCAGCAGAGGTGGCTACTTCTTGCCAGGGTTCTCGAATTATAGGTACGCCAAATTCATCGGCGGCAACTTTAGCGGATTCGATGCTTCGGTTGGCGACTTCCAGTATCTCCACATCAGGCAGAGCTTGTAATTTGGGTAGATGTATTTTTTTTGTATTCTGCCCAGCACCAATAATTCCAATGCGGATTTTATTGTTTTGCAAGAATAGGGGTTCCTTAAAAACAGGGTCGGTTGGTCAAATAATCTTTAAAAACAAGAAGTTTGCCTTGCATTCTGGCTTATGTTAAAGTAAACCTAATAAAGAATGTTATCATGCTTGTGTTATACCTTAAGAATTCCATGAGTCTTCTATGAATTATGACATTAATATTTTAATAGTCGAAGATCTTTTGACAACCCGATTGTTCCTGCGCCGGACTTTGAAGAAACTGGGTTATACGAATGTTGTTTTGAGTGCAGATGGAGAGTTGGCGTTAGAGGAACTTGAGAGAAAGTCCTTTGACCTCATTATTTCTGACTGGCATATGCCCAAGATGGATGGTCTTGACTTTTTCAGGGCTCTGAGTAAAAACCGGAAATGGAATGAAATTCCCTTCTTGTTGATCACTGCCGAAAAAGAGCGTGATAAAGTTATTGAGGCTGTGCAGGCTGGTATCAAGGAATATCTGGTAAAGCCTGTTGAACCGGAAAAATTAAGCAACAAAATTAAACAAGTGGTTTTTGGGGGCGCAGCCTAACTGGCGACACCCCCTAGCAAAACCGCTTCCTTCCTTTTATAATCCCGCATCCTTTTTAATGGCTTTGGCTTTATCTGTTTTTTCCCAGGTGAAGGAATCTTCTTTTCTGCCAAAATGCCCATAAGCCGCAGTTGCCAGATAACGAGGTTTCATAAGATCCAGAGTTTTAACGATGCCTGCGGGCTTGAGGTTGAAATGGGACCGGACCAGATCTTCGAGAATATCCGGGTTAACGTTATGTGTTCCAAAAGTTTCTACACAAATGGAAACAGGGTCGGCAACTCCAATGGCGTAGGCAAGCTGAACTTCGCACCGTTGAGCCACTTTGGCCGCAACCAGGTTTTTAGCGATATATCGAGCCATATAAGCGGCAGAGCGATCAACCTTGGACGGATCTTTACCGGAAAATGCACCTCCACCATGCCGGGCGAACCCACCGTAGGTATCGACAATAATTTTTCTTCCCGTTAAACCACAATCACCGTGAGGGCCGCCAATAACAAAGCGTCCTGTTGGGTTGATATGGACTTTCATTTTTTTATGTTGCAGTCTTTTGGGGATGACTTTTTCGATCACGAGTTCCGTGACTTCCGAGCGTAATTGTTTGTTGGAGACACCGGGGTTGTGTTGGGTTGAAATGACGACCGTTTCAATGCTGACAGGCTTGTTGTTCTCATACCTGACTGAGACTTGAGATTTACTGTCAGGCCTCAAGTAGGGAAGGGTGCCCTTTTTCCTTAACTCCGCAAGTTTGCGCACCAGTTTATGTGAATACATAATGGGTGCTGGCATTAGCTCCGGGGTCTCGTCGCTGGCATAGCCGAACATCATTCCCTGGTCGCCGGCACCTTGCTCGTGTTTGTCATCGTTAACCCCTTTAGCGATATCTTTGGATTGCTCGTCCAAGGCAACCATCACGCCGCAGGTTTCAAAATCAAAACCCATGTCGGAGTGGGTGAATCCGATGTTCTTTATTGTATTCCTGACAATTTTAGGAATCTCAACGTAACAATCGGTCGAGATTTCTCCGGCAATTACAGCGAAGCCAGTAGTGATCATTGTTTCACAAGCAACTCTTGCTTTGGGATCCTGCTCCAGAATGGCATCCAGAATGGCATCGGAAACCTGATCAGCTATTTTATCGGGGTGTCCTTCGGATACAGACTCTGAGGTGAACAAATAATTTCCAGGATTCATTAAAAATTTCCTTTTTTTGGTAAGGTTAGAAACTTAGTTTAGTCATAAAATTTTTTATAGTTGTATAACTTCAGGCCGGATTCAACTTCTGCTCGAAGCTTATATCCCTGTCAAAATCTTCGGGGAATCGAACCCTCATTGCATTGGTGATGAAGGATGTTATTTCATCGGGACAACTCATCTCAAGAACATCATCGGCCAATTGGCGTGCTTCCTCAAGCCGAATAGTGCGGATAACTTTTTTTACTTTTGGCACAGAATGGGGCTCCATGCTCAAGGAATCAATTTTTCCCAGGCCCAATAAAAGCATGGTTGCCATCGGGTCCCCACCGAGTTCTCCACAAATGGAAACCTTTTTGCCAACTTTTTCAGCAGAACTCATAATGTTTTTTAATGTCCTCAGCACTGCAGGGTGAAAGGGTTGATACAGGTGTGCAACGCTCTCATTGATTCGATCCACTGCTAGAAGATACTGAATTAAGTCGTTGGTCCCGATGCTGATGTAGTCCACTTCTTTGAGTATATGCTCTATACAGATGGCCGCCGCCGGGGTTTCTATCATTGCACCCACTTCGATTTCTTCATTAAATGGAATTTGTTCCAGACGCAATTGGTTTTTTGCCTCTTCCAGGATAGCGTTGGCCTGAATAATTTCAGTTGCTGAAGAGATCATGGGATAAAGAATTTTCACATTTCCATATAAGCTCGCCCTCAATATGCCTTTCAATTGGTCAGTCAATAGATGGGGTTTAGCGAGAGACAAGCGAATGCCTCTTAAACCCAGAGCGGGGTTATCTTCATCGTTGTTTCTGGCATCACCGAACTGCTTGTCCATTCCGATGTCCAGGGTACGAATTACAACAGGTTGGTCTCCCATTTCCTGGACGACTTGTTTGAAATCTTCATAGAGTTCTCTTTCTCCCGGCAAGGAAGTTGCTGCCATATAAAGAAACTCTGTGCGATATAGCCCTACTCCTTCGACACCGAACTTGTGAAGGGTTTTGACTTCCTGATTGGACTCAATATTAGCCAGCAGTTTAACCTGATGCCCGTCGAGTGTTTCTGCCTGCTGGTTGATGTTGGTCAGTAAGTGCTCTTCATATTTGCGGTAGTTGGCTTGCTTTTTTTCGTACTGTTGTAGTGTTTCGCTGGATGGGTTTATGATGACTTCCCCATCTATACCATCAACAATGATTTGGTCTCCCGAGTTGATTTTTGAGGTGATCTCTTTAACACCGGTGATGGCAGGGATGCCCAATGCTGCGGCAAATATACCTACATGAGAGGTTTTCCCCCCCGCCTCGGTGACCAGACCTTTGACGAAGTTTTTGGGCATCATTATGGTGTCCGAGGGACTCAGGGAATGGGTCGCAATAATTACAGGCTCATGAATGTCAGACAGGGATTCCTGAGAGTGGCCAATGAGGTTCTTCAGAATGGTCTGGACGAGTAAGTCAAGGTCGTCCTTTTTACCCTTTAGATAGTCATCGTTAATATTGTCAAACAGTTTTAAAAAATTATTTAAAGTTTGGGTGAGGGCCCACTCTGCGTTGGTTTTATGTTTTCTGATATTTTCGATGGTGTCGTTAACCAGGATGTCATCATCCAGGAGCAGGGTGTAGGTATCCAGAATAACTGCGTATTTATCGGCAATTTTTTCGGCACGCTTTTTTATTTCGGCCATTTGGAGCTTGGTTTTTTCAATGGCTTGGCGAAAGCGCTCGACCTCTATTTCTACTTCAATTTCACTGACCTGATGCTTGATGATGCAGAACTTGGTTGAGTCAAGCAGATATGCTTTCCCGATTGCAACCCCTTTTGATACGGAAATACCTTTCATGGTCAATTAAATAAACTTAGAGTCTTCTTCCAGAAGAAGTGAATAGATTTGATTCGCGTCTTGTAATTTTAGAATATTATCGCGCAAATTCTGGTTTTTGAAAATTCTTGATATTCGAGCCAGTGCTTTTAAATGTTGTCCTGTGGAATTGGAGGGGGCGATAACCATGCATACAAAATGAACAGGTTTTTGGTCAAGAGCCTCAAAGTCCACCCCATTTATTGAACGCGCAAAGACTGTGACAATCTGGGAAAGCTCATCGGATTTTCCGTGCGGGATGGCAACATTTTCACCAATTCCCGTGCTACCCAGCCTTTCCCTTTCTATCAAGGTATTGAGTAATGCTTCCTTGTCCTTGATCAAACCCTGACTTTGCAGGAAATCGGTGACTTCACGGAGGACTTCTTCCTTATTGGTTCCGACCAAGTCGGCAATAATGGAATCCTTTTTTAAGATATCGTCAATTTTCATTTTTTATGGGAGCAAGTATGGATAAAATTGATTCAGCCCTGACTTTGCTCTTTGGACTGTGAGCCTTTTTTGTTTCTAAGTGCCTGGGCTTTTTCTTTGTGTTTTCTTAGCTGTTTTTCAATTTTTACCAGAGCATTATCCATCGAAGCATAGAGGTCATCGGTCTCCTCCGTGCTGTGCACCGAAAACCCTTTTGTCTTAACTGTGATTTCTGCAAAATGCCGGTGTTTCTCTACAGACAGTGCCACGTGTACATCTGTTTCTTCGCCCAACTCGTGGATGGTCTTATCCATTTTATTTTGTAAGTGCTCACGAATTCCATCCGTGATTTCAATATTGCGTCCCGCTACAGTCAGTTTCATGATCTCTCCAAAAAAATGTCAACAACGCATGGTGATTAAAGCACGCTAAAAGGTGCATAAGTTACTAGAAGGAAGGGAAAATTAAAACAATTTTTTTCTCTTGCTCGCAGGTGGAATATTCAGTTCCTTTCGGTATTTGGTGATGGTTCTCCTGGCTATTTTAGCATTTTTTATCATTAATGCTTGCACCATTTGATCATCTGTCAACGGACTATTTCCGTCCTCCTCATTAATGATTTCTTTGATCATATTTTTTACACGGATGGAGGACATCGAGTTTCCCATATAAGATTTAATGCCGCTATGGAAAAAGAATTTCAGCTCAAAAACTCCCTGTGGCGTATCTATGTATTTGTTGGTGGTGATTCTGCTTACTGTCGATTCATGCATTTCGATATCCCTGGCGACATCTTTCAGCACCATAGGCTGTAAGTAGGACAAACCATCGTCCAGGAAACCTTTTTGCAGTTTCACGATACTTTTCCCGACTTTATATATCGTTTGTCTTCTTTGGTCGATACTTTTAATCAGCCATAAAGCGGACCGGTATTTGTCTTCCAGATATTCCTTGGTCTGCCCTTCTTTGGTGGTTTTTAGCAGATTATGATAATAAGAGCTGATCCTCAGGTTTGGGACCCCTTCATCATTCAAAACCACATCGTAACCCTCATCTGTTTTTATCACTACAAGATCGGGAACCACATAATCGACTCCTTCGGAACTGAATAAAAGCCCTGGTTTGGGACAAAAACTTTTGATAATTCCCAAGGCCTCTAAAACTTTTTCTAAATCAATTTTCAATTCAGAAGCAACCTTTTGCAGGAACCGGTCTTCCAGTCGTTCGAGATAATTTTCAATGAGTAATTCTACATAGGGGTTTTTGTCTGAATGGGCGTGAGCCTGAAGCATCAGACATTCTTTCAGGGATCGGGAGGCAACCCCGGTAGGTTCAAAACTCTGTATGATTTTTAGAACCCTCAGCACACTTTCTTCATCGGACTGGCTGATATCAACGATTTCTTGCAGATCTGCGCAAAGGTATCCGTCATTTTGAATATTACCGATAATGCAGGATCCGATAAATTTATCTGCTTCAGAGTCAACGGTCAAATCCAGTTGCCACATGAGGTGGTCTGCCAAAGTAGCTTCTTTTTTGTATGTGGCCTCAATCGAGGGTTTTTCGGCATAGCTTTCGATAGACATACCCCGATCAATATTGTCTTGGAAATAACTATCCCAGTCTATTTCCTGCTCCTGAGAGGTTGTGTCTTGTTCTGCATCGAGGGAGGGTTCTTCTTTTGGCCCTGTTTCTTCCTGGTTATTTTCCTGTTCGTTTTCGTCTTCAAGCAGTTCTTCCAGAACTGGATTTTCTACGATTTCCTGTCTTACCAACTGAGCGAGTTCCAGACGTGCCAATGGCAGAAGCTTGATGGCCTGTTGAAGCATAGGTGTCATAACCAGCTTCTGGCCCAGCTTCAGGTTCAAATTCATTTTCATTTCCATTGCCATATTTGCTTACTCCCGGCTCAAAACGAAAACTGGTCGCCCAGATAAATCTGTTTCACTTTTTCATCCTGGGCAACATCCATCGGTTTACCTGACGAGATGATTTCTCCATCGTTGATAATGTAGGCACGGTCGGTGATGCTTAAGGTTTCCCGCACACTATGATCGGTGATCAAAACCCCAATGCCCTTTTTTTTTAATTGCGATATTATTGACTGAATATCTGCCACCGCAATGGGGTCGATGCCAGCAAAGGGTTCGTCCAGGAGAATAAATACTGGAGAGGTTGCCAAAGCCCTGCTGATTTCTACCCGTCTGCGTTCTCCCCCCGAAAGCGAATAAGCTTTTGAGTCTTTTATATGGAGGATGTTGAGTTCCCGGAGAAGCGCACGGGCCTTTTTTTTGCGGTCAAAACTGGTGAGCTTCTGAGATTCCAGCACCGCGATGATATTCTCTTCCACCGTCAATTTCCTGAAAACCGAAGGCTCCTGGGGTAAATAGCTGATCCCTTTTTTGGCGCGTAGATGCATAGGGAAATGGGTGACATCCTCATCGTTTAATAAAACTTTACCTTCATCAGGACGGGTCAGCCCCACGACCATATAGAAAGTAGTGGTTTTGCCGGCACCATTTGGGCCGAGTAGGCCGACAATCTCACCTTGATTGACTTCAATACTTACCTTTTTGACTACCTTTCGCGTCCGGTATGATTTGACAAGGTTTTCAGTTCTCAGACCAGCCACTTTTTTTATTCGGGGACGGAGGGTTGATTTTTATTGGTCAGCTTAGACTTTTTTTTTTCGGGTTTTTTTTCTTCTTCATCTTTTGGATAGATTTTCATACGCACTCTTTCATTGACCACAAACCGGTCCTTATCCAAAAGAAAAATCATCTCTCTTCCTTCAACCATATTGTCCTCTTCCCATGCGGTGGCCTTGGGAGTGCCCGTTAAAATGATTTTTTGCAACTTATCTATATAGACAGCGCGGTCTCCAGTAGCTTTTTTTAATCCACGGGTAATGAAGACATTGCCAATAGCTACAATCTCATCGGTCTCTTTCTTATCCGCTGAATTGTAGACCTCCATGATATCGGAGGTGATTTTCAAGTCGCCTTTGTAGCTCACTACGTTGCCGGAAAAAATAATTTTTACTCCACCATTTTCAGACCGCATTCGATCGGAGGTGATATCTAAAGGCTCTTTATCCTGCTTGGGTTTTTGCGAACCCTGGTCTTGAGCTTCATGTGCTTGCTGGGCTATGGAAGGAGCAGCCATTAATGCCCAGGCTATAAGAATGATATATCCGAGTTTTTTGTTTTTCATATTGTTCTATACGTTTTCAGTCGCTTTTCTTGGGGGAGGAGCTCAGCCTTTGTTTCAATCCTTCGGCTGAACCCACGAGCTTGACATTGCCATCCAAACTTACATCTTCGGTTTTGCTTTTATAGATTCCAGAATCAGCGGTAATGATGTATTGCTTGCCCTCCCCCTTGTGGAGAATCATTTCTACGTTCCGCATTTTTGTTAAATCCAGCTTGTTATTGATTTGAGCTAAATCTGCCTTGAGCTCCCACTCCTTGACACCTTTATTTTCGTGGGCGATCTTGAAGTTCTCAATCTCGACATCGACCCCTTCACCCATGACTTTGATTTTCACGTTTCCAATGTCGACAGAAGTACCCATGTTTTTGAGAAAGTAGAACCCTGCCAATCCAATCACGCCGAGGGCGAGTAATAGTAAAACTCTCCTGATGGTATTAATCATTTAAATGTCTATTTTATAACACATTAAAAGTATATGCAAATGGCATACCATAGGGGCAATGATTACATAGGGAACTATTAAAGTAAAGTAAAAATGGGGAGGGTTCTTGGTTCCGGGAAAAACGAATTGAAGGTGAATTCACGCTCGGAGTCACTGATAATTTTTATATTAACTTCTATTCTATCCTCGATATTCAGCATGAGGTTTTCAGAGCTATTGGGCGTGCGCAGTTTTTCTGCCCACTCAATGACGGTGACACCCTGATTAAATAAAATTTCCTCAAGCCCTAGAGAATAGATTTCTTCCTGACTATCGATCCGGTATAAATCGATATGATAAATCGGAAGTCGCCCCGGGTATTCGTTGATCAGTGTAAAGGTCGGGCTGCGAATATAGGCATCAGGGTCCAGTCCCAAACCGATGCAGATTCCCTGGGTCAGGTGGGTTTTGCCAGCACCAAGATCTCCAAACAAAAGAATAATGTCACCGGGGATCAACGAACTGCCGAGAAATTTCCCTAGCTGCAGAGTTTCCTCAGGACTGTGTGATATTTTTTTCATTTCAAGGGAGTATACGTTTCAGGGTTTCTGGAAGGCATCTTAACAAGTCTCCTGCGATCAGGGTAGTTTGGCTTTCGCGTTCAGCAAAGTGATCTCCGGCCTGGCCGTGTATATAGGTTCCGGCAATGGAAGCCTGTGAGGAAGACAAACCCTGAGCTATCAATCCTGAAATGATTCCGGTCAAAACATCTCCTGACCCACCGGTCGCCATGCCAGGATTCCCTGTGGGGTTGATGACGAGAGATCCATCGGGCAAAGCAATCAAGCTTGGGGAACCTTTTAAGACCAGATTCAGGGAATGTTCACGAGCAAACCTGGAGGCTGTTTCCACCCGGTTTCTTTGGATTTCCTCGGTTGGTACTCCAATTAAACGGGACATTTCTTTTGGGTGCGGGGTGAGAACGGTTTCGGGCTGCAATTTCTTCAGCCAATCCTTATGCAACGATAACGCATTCAGGGCATCCGCATCCAGCACCAGCGGGCATCGAATCTGTGGCAGGAGTTCACCGATCAAAGCAACTGTTTCCGGGTCGGTGGAGATACCGGGGCCGATAGCCACCACTGACTTGTCCTTGAGGAGATCGAGAATGGATTGCTTTGCCTTTAAGGATAGTGAGCCGTTCGCGGTTTCAGGTAGCGGCACGGTCATTACTTCCATGGGATGCATTGCTTTCTGGCTGGAGGCTGGAAGCGCGAGGGTGCATAAACCGGCCCCGGCTCTTAGAACTGCAAGAGCGGTCAGCCCTGCGGCACCTTCTTTGCCTCTCGACCCTGCCAGCACCAGAACATGACCATAATTGCCTTTGTGGGAATTGGGGTCGCGTTTTTGGAAGTAGGATTTTATGTCCTCTACCGTAGACTGATGGACTTGGATGCTTTGCTGTTCACTGGCTTTTTCCGGAACTCCGATGTCTAAGAGCCTGACTTCCTGCATGACACCGGCTGAGGGATGAAGCAGATGACTTTGTTTCCAGTAGGCCAGAGCGAGGGTTAAGTCAGACTTTACATGCGGTCCGATTAACTGACCGCTATCGGAGTCCACTCCAGAATTGATATCTACCGAAACCACAAACTTTTCGAATCTTTCAAACTGGTTGATTTTGTCGATGACTTTTTCCATGAAGCCAGAGACCGGTTTATTCAATCCTGTTCCGAACACGGCATCGATGATGATATCGCAATGGCGCAGTTTATGATCGTGACAGTTCAAGTTGTCGACATCTAACTCATCAACCTGAACCCCGATATTTCGGGCGGAGTTGGCGTTGGTTTCAGCATCGCCTTTCAACTTCGACAATTTTCCGGTTAACAGGACCTGAACTTCAGAGCCTAGATTGAACAGATGCCGGGCAATGACAAAGCCATCTCCGCCGTTATTACCTTTGCCACAAAATATGAAAACCTTTTTGTGGGACAGGTCAGGAAAACGCTTTTGCAATTCATGCACAACTGCAACACCGGCATTTTCCATAAGGGTGATGCCGGGGATGCCAAACTCATCAATCGTCTGCCGATCAATAGCCTGCATTTGTTTTGCTGTAACAACAGGGAGCAACGAAGTCCTCCTTTTGTTCTATAGAAAAAAATGTGTCTTAATCAAATGGATAGCCTAATTAAATTGTTACATAACTAATTCAAAAGTCTTAACTCCAAATGAAACGCCGTTTATCAGAACTTCTAAACCTTGTGTGCCCGGGTAATAAGTCCGTGTTGTAATTTTCTTGATGGCATGTTTCTTTTTTGCCTTAGGCATTGTCGTTAGCGGGGCAAGTGTTATTGTCTTCCACTTGAAAACCTTTGGTGTTGCGCTACCATTGGCTTTGCGATGATGAATAGCATAGTCTATGATCAGAGGTTGGGCATGTTTGGAGGTCGAGGTCAGGCACAATTCAAATATAACGGCATTGCCAAAGGATACACTGGGAGTCAATATTTCCAGGTTTTTCAGCTTTATGCAGGGTGAGTCATAGCCAAGGGCTTTTAATGTTTTTTGATGTCCTTGTTTTATGAGTGTGCGGCAAGCATGACGAACCAGTTTTTTTCGGTCCTTGCTGGCCTCATTGAGCCACCGTTTTGCTATTTCTGCGATCAGGTCAGGGTGATCCTTGGCAATGTCATTGAGATTATTTGCAACGGAACGGCGGACATATTCTTCATCGTCATCTTTGAGTGCCTCAAGCAGTGGAAGAAGTGGTGTGGGGTCTTCGATAAAGGCTGGCAACCTCATAGCCCAGGGAAGGCGAGGACGTGTGCCTTCGGAGATCAGTCTGCGGACGTGGTGGTTGGAGTCGCGTGCCCATTCCTTGAGTAGGGATAATGTTCGCTCCGGTTCTTCGATTAAAAAGAAACGGATGCCAAATTCCGAACTGAACCGCTTGGTCATTTCCTTAAGCAGTGCCATAGAAAGATCGAAGTGTCCGCGACCATAAAGGCCAACGTAGTCGACCATGGGCATGATGGCCCAACCCTCAATACCCCGCTGATCCGCTTGCAGGGTTCCCGGTTGTGCATTTACAACGGCATCACATTCCTCGGGCGCGAGGCTCGCCAGCATGATTGCTGCGGCTTTTTCAAAATTGTCTGGAAGGAAAGTGGCCAGAGTGGCAGTTATTTGGGTTGAGCGTTCCTTAAGCTCCAATGTCTCCAGGTTTTCTCCTGCCATCATAACAAAACCTGCTGAATCAAAATCAGGCTCGGCTTTGGAAAAATGCTCGGCCATGCCACGGATCATTATTCTATTGAGAAGATTTTTAAATGGTTCGGGCATGGGGGTAACTAGAAAAGAGATTCCAGAATTGTGTTTGCAATGAAAAGTTTACAGTTTTGGCTAATAAATTACCCTTTGACCATAAAGATTGTTTGGGTGATTAACTAAACAAAAACTGTGTAAGGATAATCTTGGGATTCTTTGAGAGACATTTCTTCTCGTGTAGGGGTGAGACCGTTGACCACGGCAAACAGGTGAGGCCCGTCATACCCGAGTGTGATTTTATCTTCCCGCTCTAAAGAGTTAAAATGTTCAGGGTCTACCAGAAATGCTTTATTGAAAAAATAGTTGCTGATAAAAATACCAAGAAATACAGGTTTACCTTCTAACTCAGGAAGGTTTAATAATTTTTCCTGCAAGTTGTCATGGTTGTAGTTAAAAGAAAAGCGCACGAACACATCATATAAAAAACAAAAATGATAAGTGTTCATATGCTGCCAGCATGAAGTATCATCTAAACCGAATTGCAATATTCTCAGGATCTCTTTAAGAGCATACATCGAATTTATTCTTCCTGCATGAGGATAAAACTGGCTGAAATCTTCTCGCCAGTACTCCTGAGGCTGACGTTCAATAAATGACAAAACTTCTTCTTCCTGATTCAGTGCCACTTCAACAAAATGGCGGGGATCAAAAGAAGAGTTGTAGTTCGGGTCCGGACTGGGAGTCAGTTTGCCGAGAGACGAGGTGTCGTAAATATTGTTTTTGAAAGCGAGCATTTGAGAAACTTGTGACAGGGTATTTGTTTTTTAAGTAATCTGCGATAATTTACAGTAGCCATATTTCTACGGCTATTATCACTATTATTATACCTGAATTATGGAGTTCTATGAAGTTTCTAGCCTCTAAACCTGGGATATGAAATCTTTGGATAAAAATATTTATAATTTTGCGGCTCAATCTATTACCGGAGAGGTACTCAGGCTTTCTAAGTTTGAAGGAAGGGTTTTGCTGATTGTTAATGTGGCTTCGAATTGCGGATTTACCCCTCAATATTCGAGTTTACAAAAGCTTTATGAAAAATATGAGAGCCAGGGATTAAGTATTCTGGCTTTTCCAAGCAATGACTTTGGCGCGCAAGAACCGGGAGCGGATGAGGCGATTAAGGTTTTTTGCCAGAATAATTTCAATGTGACTTTTGATCTTTTCAGTAAGGCGTCTGTCCTGGGTCCGCAAAAACTTGATCTTTACCAGTATTTATATGATTGTGGTTTGAGGCATCAAGGAGGCGGGGGATTTTGGTCGAGAATATTTATACTGGTAAAATGGGTGTTATACCGGATGAAAGGAAAGCGGGTGCCAGAAAAAAATGCGGCGCAATGGAATTTTCATAAATTTTTAGTCGGGAAAAATGGAATACCTGTGGCCAGCTTTTTGAGTGAGGTGGCTCCAGATTCCAGTATTCTGACCCTGAAACTGGAAGAGGAGTTAAGGAAATAGCATACCTCTCAATCGGCATGGGTTTTATTCAGGGGGAATAGGGGGTGGCCATGCTTATTTTGAGTACAATTTCTTCCTCGGCAGGGATCAGCCTGTTGATCACCCCAAACAGGCAGGGGTCAGTGAGTTTAAGGTCTTTCTTTTCTTCTGGTAGCATATTGTTGAAACGCTCGGCGTCCATTAAAAATGCGGTTCCGAAAAAATAATTTTCCAGGAAATGGTCAAAATCAATAGCCTCTCCCTGAAGTTCAGGAAACAATTCTTTCCTTTGTGCCGGGTCTGAGTAGCTGTAGTCCTCAAAAGTACCATGCAGGCTGTCAAAGAGGTATGTCATATGGTATGCATTCATGGTGTACCAGTTGTCTTTATCAATCAGTCCTTCCAGAAGTGACCGGGAGAAGTTATTGATGAGTGAAATGGAGCCAAACCTCGATACATGAGGGAATAAAGTCTTGAAGCGTTCCTGACTTTCCTCTTGAGCGAGTTGTTGCAGCCCATAAAAAATTTCACGGTCGGTGGTCAGTGACCTGAAAATGAAATCACGAGGGTCCAGGTTCTGTTGGGTTCCATTTTCAGGGTGATGAGAGCTGGTTTCATAAATATTCTTTTTGAATACGAGCATAAGCAGACCTTATATAAAGTAGCAAGTAAAGCAAGTTCTTTTGATTTTGTCACGAAAAAACAGGCTGGGGATTTTAGTATGTCTTCTGATGATAAAGATTCTTTATGGAGTGCGTTGGGTCAATCACTCGCAGGCCCTCAATTGGATCATTATTGGGAAATGATCACTCAGTTCCGTCAAGGGACGGCTAAAGTCGAGGACTGGAGTTCAATAATGACTCCCGATTCCAGAAATCTGCCGGACTTTTCCAGCCTGCCATCCCCGGAGCATTCCCAGACTGCGCGCCAATTGTCGAAGCTTGTTGTCGGTAAACTCAATGGTGGCATGGGGACCAGCATGGGCTGTGTGGGGCCAAAGTCTCTGGTTGAAGTGAGGGATAATAAATCCTTTCTGGACTTGATACTCGACCAAATCGAGAACCTTAATCGAGAATGGGATCAAAAAATTCCTCTTCTCCTGATGAACAGTTTCTACACACATGAAAAAACCCAGGCTCATTTGAGCGCCTTGGAAATTTCTTCGGAAGTTATTGGTTTTCAGCAAAATAAATTTCCTCGTCTGCATTCAGAGAGCCTGAGCCCGATGAACCCGGATAAATGGGGCGATCAGGCATACTATCCTCCTGGGCATGGCGATTTTTATCAGTGTATCTGGCAACAGGGCATTCTGCAAAAGCTGATAGATGCGGGCAGGGAGATTCTTTTTATTTCAAATGCGGATAACCTTGGCGCGGTTGTGGATCCTGTTATTCTGAATTATATGGATGAGTTTAACATCCCCTTCTTGATGGAAATGACTGCCAAAACTCCGGCGGATATTAAAGGGGGCACTCTTTATCAGCAGGATGGAAAGCTTAAATTGTTGGAGATCGCTCGTGTTCCCGATGACAGGCTTGACGAGTTTTGTGATCAGAAAAAGTTCAAGGTTTTTAATACCAATAATATCTGGATAAACCTGGTAGCCCTGAACAACAGGCTGAAAAAGGGCTCTCTGAAATTAAGTGTGCTGGTGAACCGAAAAAGTGTTGAAGGCATTCCCATCGTGCAACTTGAAACCGCTATCGGTTCTGGCTTGGAGTGCTTTGAGGGGGCGGTAGGTCTCTCCGTTTCACGTGACCGTTTTTTGCCCGTCAAAAAGACGGATGATTTGCTGTTGGTTCGTTCCAATCTTTTTAGTTTGAATAATGGAAAGCTAATCAGAAACCCCGAAAGAAAGCCGGGCTCTTTACCCATAATAATGTTGGGAGACTTTCTACAAAATATAGAAAATTTTCAAAACTGTTTTCCCGTTATTCCAGATCTTGTAGATTTAGAGGAGTTGAAAATAAGCGGCGCTGTTCGATTTGAAGGAGGAGCTTCGCTCAGAGGCCGGGTTCATTTGCAGGGGTTGAAAGAGACTTTGATCCTGCCTGCAGGAGTGTTGATAGCCGATGAAACCCGTCAAGGTTGATGAATGGGGTCGAGCGCGCACTGTGGGTAGGTGTCTTGCGTATTCAATGCGTAGGATAAACGCTTGGCTGTTTGTAGGTTGATTTCTCGATATCTGTTTTTTTTGGTCTGAGCGGATATGTCTATAACTAATTGAATATAAAAGAGATTTATGTTTATCTGCAAATAAACATTGACATGTTTTGATGCGTAAGTATACTTTGATGAAAACCGGGATTCGACCTCTTCTAAGCCGGAGTTTTCCTACACTCTCGGTTCTGAAAAAAGTGTTGAAAATAGCTCCACTTCTGGAGCTTTAGTCGCTAGCTTGTTCTTTGAAAATTTACTCAATCGTTCTAATGGGAGGAGGCTGGTTCCTTGGAATATGCCTCGTTTAGAATATTTTGTAGGTAAACGTTCGTTAACTAGGGTAAGGGAGGATTTACAATGAAGAAACTCGCTGTTTTACTATTTGTTACTGTTGCTTCTTTTTGTCTCGCCAGTTCGGCCTTTGCAGGATCATTGGCACCGGGTCAGATGACCAAATGCACCAACGCCAGTTCTATCACCTTGGAAAATACGGGTGGCGGTTCGATAGATCGTGGTGAGGGAAATGCCACAGTCTGGAAGTCTTCAAATTTTACGACGGTTGCAATTAGCTTAAGCCCGACTGCCAATCATGGTTTCCCCGATAATGGTGGTGGAGCCGCAGGAAATGCTATGGTGCAAATGGGTAACAAACATAACATGGGCCAAAAGAAAGTTGTTTTGTCCGGACAGAATAACTTCAGCCGTGGAGATTCCATTGGAGACATCAGCGGTGAAGTTAGAATCACCAATACTGGCACGACTAATCTCGATGTCAACTGCGGTTAATTCCTGCAAGTTTTAAAATTAAAGCCGGCCTGATTTTTCAGGTCGGCTTTTTCATTTCTAACGGGTCTCAGTAGTAGAGAAGGATCCCGCATGCGAGAATCACCCTGTACAGGATAAAGGGCAGGAGGCCCACTCTCGCAACAATCCTAAGAAGAATCTGAATTGCCAGCAAACCAACGAGAAAGCTTATTCCCATCCCGATTGCAAGGTGGAGGTTGGAATAGGTCTGTTCTGGAGCTGGATGCAAAATGAACTGCCTCAGCTTGTGCATGCCTGCCGCGAAAATAATTGGAGTTCCCAGTAGAAAAGAAAACCGGGTTGCTGAAGTGTGTGAGAGGTTGGTGAGAAGTCCTGCCGCAATGGTGATGCCAGACCGTGAGGTTCCCGGCAATAAGGCAATGGCCTGAGCGCACCCGATAAACAAAATTTGTCGCAGACTCAGCCGATTTAATTCCACATCTGTTGTGTCTGAGCTTTTTAAGCCGGACCGGTCTGCTATCAGGAAAACGAACGACCAGAATAAAAGATTGTATCCGACAAAAGTGGGGCTCCTCAAGTTGGTTTCAATCCATTCTCCTCCAAACAGGCCTATCAGTCCTGCCGGGAACGAAGCAAGAATAATACACCATGCAAGATGGTGAGTTTCTGGAGAACCCTGGCGGTCAAATAACCCCTTCGTTAAGTTCGTCAGTTCTTTGCGGAAGAAAACTATAATTGCCAGAAGGGTGCCTAAATGCAAAATAGCATCCAGAGCCAGACCCTGATCATCAAAATTGAATATGACAGGAGCCAATATCAAATGCCCGGAACTGGAAATTGGCAGGAATTCAGTGAGTCCCTGAATAATGCTTAATAAAATTATCTGAAAAAATTCCATTTGTTCGGTGATGGAGGGAGATTTGACTTGATCTGGAAAGAAATCTTCAACAGAGGAAACCAGAATGATCATTGTGAAGCATCTGAAGTGAGATACTACCCTTTACAAAAGGTTAGAATCAAGAAAAAAGAATCGCTGTACATCTACTTTTAACATGTGGTTTTTCGCCCAAGGCTTTTGGTTTGCTGGCCTTTATAAATTATGTTATGTTACGCGGGCGTTCAGCCGGATTCCCTTGGAAATTAATAGGTTGCCTCCTCACAAACCCTGACTGGTCAGGACTTTTTTGCGATTTGGTCTACCTCTTGGAACACCTTAATATTTAATGCTTTTATATGTTGAATGCTATTTCCCGGCCATTACTAAGTTGGACGTGGTCTATCTCTGCTACCTGTAACGAATTATGAAAGAATTTTCCAGAATTGAGCGTCTTCCTCCCTATGTACTGGGGATCGTTAACGAACTTAAGTACGATGCTCGTCGGCGCGGGGAAGATATTATCGACTTTGGTTTGGGGAACCCCGATATGCCGACCCCTAAACATATAGTGGATAAGTTGATAGAAGCCTCGCAGAAGGAAGCGAATCACCGCTATTCTGTTTCCAAGGGCATATATAAATTGCGTCTTGCTATCACTGACTGGTACAAGCGCAATCATGACGTTGACCTGGACCCGAATTCAGAAGCGATTGCTACGATTGGTTCTAAAGAGGGCATTGCTCATCTGGCTTTGGCGATAACCAGCCCGGGTGATTCGGTTTTGGTGCCGACACCGACTTACCCGATTCATACCTATGCGTTCATTTTAGCCAACGGCGATGTCATTCATGTCCCCCTTAGTGCTGATATAGATTTTTTTGATGCTCTACTTGATGCTTTCAAGAGAAACTGGCCCCGGCCCAAGGTGATGATTATCAATTTCCCGCATAACCCCACCACTCTGGTGGTGGATATTGATTTCTTTGTGAAGGTCGTGGAATTTGCTAAAGAACATAACCTGATTGTGATTCACGACTTTGCTTATGGAGACATTGTTTTTGATGGTTATAAAGCACCCAGTTTTTTGCAGGTTCCAGGAGCAAAAGATGTTGGGATAGAGTTTTTTACCTTGTCAAAAAGTTATAATATGCCTGGATGGCGGGTTGGCTTTGCGGTCGGAAATGCTGAAATCATTCATGCCCTGGCGCGCATCAAAAGTTATCAGGATTATGGTATGTTTCAGCCGATCCAGATTGCGGCCACGGTGGCTCTGAACGGTCCGCGTGACTGTGTGGAAGAAATCAGAGAAACGTACCGAAGCCGGCGCGATGTTTTATGTGAATCATTGAACCGAATTGGTTGGGACGTAACACCACCGAAAGCGACAATGATGGTCTGGGCGAAAATTCCAGAACGCTTCAGGAAAACAGGGTCTCTGGAATTTTGCAAGCTACTTTTGGATAAAGCCAAAGTAGCGGTTGCTCCGGGTATCGGATTTGGAGAAGGTGGGGATCATTTTGTACGTTTCTCGCTGGTCGAAAACGAACACAGGATCAGACAGGCGGTTCGGGGAATTGAAAGATTTTTTAAGGATACTGAGTAGACGATGAAAATAGTTAAGGTGGGAATGATCGGTTTTGGCACGATAGGTGCCGGGGTGGCTAAAATCCTCGTGGATAATGGTGAAATTATAAGGAAAAGGTTGGGGGCCAGGTTGGAACTGGTTAAGGTGGCGGACTTGGATATCACCACGGACCGGGGTATTGAACTGGCCACTGGCGTATTAACGACTTCTGCCGATGAGGTGATCAACCACCCCGACATTGATGTGTTGATCGAGTTGATTGGTGGATACAATCCGGCTAGAAAATTTCTTCTCCAGGCCATTGAGCAGGGAAAGCATATAGTGACGGCCAACAAGGCCCTGCTGGCTAAACATGGGGACGAAATTTTTTCAGCGGTTACTGAAAAAGGTCTGTCTATCGGATTTGAAGCTTCTATAGGTGGAGCGATTCCGATAATTCGGTCGGTTCGGGAGGCATTTGTTGCTAACCGTATTCAGAGTATAGAAGGTATCGTGAATGGGACCGCAAATTATATTCTCAGCAAAATGTCTGATGAGAAATGCGACTTCAACACCGCTTTGAAAGAAGCACAGGAAAAAGGTTTTGCCGAAGCGGACCCGACTTTTGATATTGAAGGAATGGACTCAGCCCACAAGATAGCGGTACTGACTCGTCTGGCTTATGGGACCCTTGTGCCGTTTGACGATATAATCGTTTCAGGTATTTCAGGCATCACCTCGGAGGACATCGAATGCGCACGGGAGTTTGGTTACCGAATCAAACTGCTTGCCATATCCAAATACGATGGTCAGGCGATCGATATTCGTGTTCATCCTGCAATGATTCCGGTTGCGCATCCGATGGCAAATGTTAATGGCGTATTAAACGCTATTCGTGTGTGCGATGATATGATGGATGAAAATATTTTGATTGGGCATGGGGCGGGTGCTCTGCCCACTGGTAGTGCAGTGGTTGGCGATGTTGTGGAAATTGCTCGAAATATTCTTACGGGTGTGGGAGAAAGATTGCCCGCCGGATCTTTTCAGGAAAATGAGGTCAAGAAAATCCCTCTCAAGGATATCAGTGAAATCGAGTCTGAATATTTTTTGCGCTTCAGTGTGTTGGATAAGCCGGGTGTACTTTCAAAAATATCCGGGATACTGGGTAAACATTCCATCAGTATTGAGTCCATGATTCAGAGAGGACGGGGTAAAGGTGGTGAAGGGGTGCCGCTTGTGATGATGTGTCACAAATCCAGTGAGAATAATATTCAGTCGGCTTTAAATGAAATAGAGGAATTAAACGCGGTGTGCGAAAAACCTAACTTGATTCGAGTTGAAAGATAATAATGGAATTTAAAGCTTGGTTTCAGTGTATTAATCCAGAATGTGAAAGTCAGTATGAACTGACTGATATTATCTATCGTTGCAAGAAGTGTGGCGAACTTCTGGAAGTCCAACATGATATGACTCTGTTAAAACAACGATCGCCTGAAAAGTGGAAAACCCTGTTTGAAAGTCGGTACCGCCGCAACGAATGGCCTTATGGCAGCGCTGTGTGGGGGAAAAGAGAACTGGTTTGCCCCAACGTGGAGAATGAGAATATTGTGTCCACATATGAAGGGGGCACGAACCTTTTCTGGGCCGAGCGGCTGGGTCACCAACTTGGTCTTGATGATCTATGGGTCAAACAATGTGGTATGGCGCATACGGGGTCCTTCAAGGATCTGGGAATGACCGTGCTGGTCTCCATGGTCAAGCAAATGATTGCTTCCGGGAAAAACATCAAGGCGGTAGCTTGTGCTTCCACCGGGGATACGTCTGCTGCATTGGCGGCTTATTGTGCGCTTGCAGGTATTCCGGCCATTGTGTTTTTGCCTAAGGATAAAGTCTCACTGGCGCAACTGATTCAGCCCATCACACATGGCGTACTCACCCTGTCCCTTAATACTGATTTTGACGGATGCATGAAACTGGTTCAGGAGATTTGTCAGAAAAACGATATCTATCTGGCAAACTCCATGAACTCTCTGAGAATTGAAGGCCAAAAAACTATCAGTTTTGAGATTGTCCAGCAGTTCAACTGGAAAGTGCCCGATTTTGTAATCGTTCCGGGCGGTAACCTGGGTAATGTCAGTGCGATAGGCAAGGGGTTCCAGATGTTTTATGACCTGGGGCTGATCGATAGGCTCCCTCGTCTGGTTTGTGCTCAGGCGAAACAGGCCGCTCCCCTTTACCGCAGCTACCAGAATGGATTTAAAACTTTCGAATCTGTCCAGGCGCAAACGACTTTGGCAAGTGCTATTCAGATTGGAGATCCGGTCAGTTATAAAAAAGCTATTCGCACCCTCCAGGCTTTTGATGGCATTGTTGAAGAGGCGTCAGAAAGTGAATTGGCCAACGCAGCGGGCAGAGCCAATAAAACTGGGCTTCTCTGTTGTCCGCATACCGGGGTGGCTCTGGCGGTTCTGGAAAAGCTGGTCAATAACGGGGTGATTAAGAAAAAGGATCGCGTGGTGGTGATCTCCACTGCTAACGGATTGAAGTTCACTGACTTTCTTTTCAAATATCATACGAATCAAATAGAGGGAGTTGAATCGGAACACGCGTTCTCACCGATTGAACTTGACGCTGACTATGAGCAGATTAAAAAAGCAATCTTGGATAAAATAGAAGTATGACTCGCCTTAAGCAGATTTTACTCATGATGGTTTTCATGGTGTGTTTTCCTTTTCAAACTTATGCCGAGTCCGGCCCAGCGCAGGTTTTGATTCTGGCTGGAGAATATAGTCTGGGAAGTCTTTACTGTGAGGAAGAGCAGGGCAACGCCGAATGGTGCAGCGATGAGGTTCCCCGCAAGGTGAAGTTAGATGCTTTCTGGATAGATAAATATGAGGTCAGCAATGCTGATTACCGGGAGTGTTTCATTGCCGGGGTGTGCGAACCATTGGTATTGCATGATGATCGTCCACAGGACTTTAACAAACCCCGACAACCAGTGGTGTTCGTAACCTGGGGGGATGCCAGAACCTATTGCGCATGGCGTGGAGGAGACCTTCCCACCGGGGAGCAATGGGAGGCGGCGGCTGAGGGAAAAGAACTGGGCGGTGCCCATTTTGGCCAGCCTTATGGAAACGGTGCTCCAGAAAATATTGGAAAATTCGAGGCCAATTCCCATGGTCTCTACGACATGATGGGCAATGTCTACGAATGGACCCTATATAGTTCGGACGATGGCTCCGGTGCTTCTGCCGAAAAAAACAAGGTGGTGCGGGGAGGCTCATGGAGTTCTGCCAGCCATTTTTTAAGAACCTCTGATCGGGTCGCAAAAGATCGCGAGTTAAGATACAGCGATGTAGGGTTTCGCTGTGTGAGAATAGAAAAGTAGAAAGGATAAACTATGTCGGATGTTAAAAATGTTGTCATCGTCGGTTCGGGGCCCGCTGGGCATACTGCCGCAATTTATTCTGCCAGGGCTAATCTCAGCCCTTTTATGTTTGAAGGTTATATGATGGGTGGCTCAGCAGGAGGACAGCTGACCACCACTACGGAAGTTGAAAACTATCCTGGGTTTCCCGAAGGGGTTGAAGGGCCGGAGTTGATGCAGTTGTTCCGCAAACAGTCCGAGCGATTCGCCACGGAAATGGTTCAGGAAGATGTTATCTCTGCCGATTTCAGTCAGCGTCCATTTGTATTGAAATCTGAGAACCGTGAAGTGAAAGCGCATTCGGTGATCATTTCCACTGGCGCGACAGCAAAGCGAATGGGTGTCCCAAATGAAGAAAAAATGTGGAACAACGGCATGTCAGCTTGTGCGGTTTGTGACGGCGCACTTCCTATGTTTCGCAACCAGCCGCTGATGGTCATCGGAGGAGGGGATACGGCAGTGGAAGAGGCCACTTATTTAGCCAAATTCGGCTCGGTGGTTTATCTTGTGCATCGGCGTGACCAACTCAGAGCTTCCAAAATCATGCAGGAGAGAGCGCTAAAGCACCCGAAACTGGAAATCCTTTGGGATACGGTTCTTGAGGATGCTGTCGGCGTCGATTATGTAACCGGGGCTCGTCTGAAAAATGTTAAGACCCAGGAAGTGAAAGAGGTCGAAGTCACGGGTCTTTTTTATGCGATCGGGCACACACCTAATACGTCCATCTTCAATGGACAATTGGACCTGGATGATGCTGGATACATCAAATTGAAACCGGGAACTCAGGAAACCAATATTGAAGGGGTCTTTGCCGCCGGAGATGTGCATGATCATAAATACCGCCAGGCTGTCACCGCTGCGGGCACGGGCTGTGCCGCCGCTCTGGAAGCGGAACGTTGGCTCGCAGAAAAAGGCCTGACCGAGTAAAGCTGAAAAACGCTTAATCAGGGATAGACCAGCAGTTGGAGGGATCTATCTGACGAAATGATCCGCCATAATTTTCATCGTCTGTGGCGATACTCAGCGTTAAACCGTCACTCCATAATGAAGGCGCTAGTGCTTCGATTTTAATTCCCTCGCTAGAGGGTGGTATAAGTTTGGATTGCCTGGCTTATTAGTGATGTTCCAGCGATAAGCCTTTGTTCCTCTTTTTTTTTGACGGCGTAGATGAATTTTTCTTGGGATAAATGCCTAAGTTTGACTCCGATTCTTGAAAGTTACGCCAGTGCCGGTTTTGCAACTCCTTGGCAGAGATAATTTGCTTGAGGTTTCCGTATGCATCTAAAACTCTTGTTTCGTAAAACATGTGACAACTCCACGCAACAAGGTTAGCGGTTATATTTTTATATTAACAGGTAATGTTAAATTGTAAAGCGTTTAATTTATATGAAAATAAACTATTCTATTAATATAATTAGGTATGCTTACTTAATGTTATTTATTGGACGCTGAGCTATTTTTGTTTCCAATGAAATGGAGAATCTGAACCATATAGTCATGTTATGTTTAGAAAGAATTTAATTTCAGAAACCTGATTTGAGAGGACTCTATAGATGATTCGTAAGGCTTTTTTGCAAGTGCCACAGATAATTGCTTCGAATTCCATACGATGGATTTTGGTGGGTCTGATTTTAATATGTTCTGCTGGCGTGGCATTTTCTGGAACTGCTAAAGAAATAGATGTGAGCGTGGATGTCACTTTGGATCGTTTTAACAAGGAAATTCCTGGTGCCTCCAGCTTTATAAAGAAGGCAAAAGGGGTGTTGGTTTTTCCTTCGGTTATTAAAGTCGGAATTGGTATTGGCGGAGAATATGGTGAAGGTGCTTTACGGATTGGTGGTAAGACTGCTGATTATTACAGTACTATGGCGGCTTCGATAGGGTTTCAACTGGGTGCTCAGGCAAAATCAATCGTTCTGGTCTTCACCGAGGGGAGTGCTTTGACGCAGTTTAGAAACAGCGATGGCTGGAAGGCCGGTGTGGATGGGTCTGTCGCATTGATCTCTCTGGGTATGGGGGATTCTCTTGATACCATCAATGTTAAGGACCCTATTGTTGCATTTGTATTTGGCCAGAAAGGCTTGATGTATAACTTGACCCTGGAAGGGTCTAAATTCAGCAAACTGAGTAGATAAACAGAACCCCATACTTCATGTCGAACCTTTCTCTTCATTGTGAAAACCTGAGTTCCTTTGTTTCTGACCATGAGGTCAATGATCTCCAGTCGCGAGTTGACCTGTGCCATGACTCGTTAGAGGATGGTACCGGTCAGGGCTCGGACTATCTGGGTTGGTCACGTCTGCCTTCAGGTTTTTCCGATGCGGCTGCGATACAATCCACAGCAGACTCCATCCGTAATGTATGTGACGCTTTTATTGTTGTGGGTATCGGTGGTTCTTATCTGGGAGCCCGGGCCGGGATTTCCTACCTGAGCTCTTCTTTTTCCAACCAATATGGCAGGCAGGGCGGACCGGAGATATATTTTGCCGGGCAGAATATCAGTTCCGATTATCATGCCGATCTTTTTGACCTGATAACCGGCCGGGATGTCTGTCTCAATGTGATTTCCAAATCGGGCACCACCACCGAACCGGCTTTAGCCTTTCGCCTGCTCAAGGAGATGATGGAGGAAAAATATGGTTCTGACGGGGCTCGGGATCGTATTGTCGTCACCACAGATTCCAGCCGTGGCGCACTTAAAAGTCTTGCCGATGAATTGGGTTATCGGACTTTTGCGATTCCAGATGATGTTGGGGGTCGGTATTCGGTATTGACTCCGGTAGGGCTTTTCCCCATGGCGGTGGCGGGTATAAATATTGAAGAATTGATGGCGGGTGCTCGTCTGGCCGAAACAATGTATTCAAATTCCTCTCTGGGTCAAAATGACGCCTACTATTACGCGGTGATGCGTCAATTGCTTTACCAGAAGGGGAAAACCACTGAAATTCTGGCAACATTTCAACCTGCTTTCCATTATCTGGCGGATTGGTGGAAACAGTTGGCTGGTGAAAGCGAGGGCAAGGATTTGAAAGGGATTTTCCCCTCGTCTGTAGAGTTCACCTCAGACCTTCATTCTATGGGGCAATGGATTCAAGAGGGAAATCGTAATATTTTTGAGACCTTTTTAGTTCTTGAGTCCTCCCGGCGGCAGTTGAAAATACCGGCTTTTAATAATGATGCAGACGGTTTAAACTACCTCGCTGGTGAAACGCTGGATACCGTCAATGAGAAGGCTTGGCTGGGAACGGCAAGCGCCCACAAAGAGGGCGGCGTTCCCAACATGACCCTGAAAATTAAAGATCGTTCGCCATACTCTCTGGGGCAGATTTTTTATTTTTTTGAGAGAGCGGTGGCAATGACCGGTTACTTGAATGGGGTGAACCCGTTTGATCAGCCGGGTGTTGAGTTTTATAAAAAAAATATGTTCAAGCTTTTGGGTAAACCCGGTTTTTAGAAAGGATGAATACATGGATACTGTAAGCCGAAAGCTGGAAGAGGTTATGCATGGACTGGCTTTTGAAAAAATTGAGGGGGAGTCACCTCATAGCGAGTCGGACCCTTTATTAGCCAGGCTAAAAGCCCTTGGCACTGAGGTGTGGGTTGACACGGGTGAACTGGAAAAAGCTCAGGAAATTTGGAAGGACGAACTCACGGCTTTGACCACCAATAACACCCTGGCAAACCAAGTGGTGCAAAGTGGAATCATGGACAAGGTCATTGAAGACACCATCCATAAAATCAGGCAGGAAGGGTTGGAGTTGTCTGAAGAGGAAATGATCCTGGAGGTGGGGTTTGTGATCAATTGCAAGATTGCCCTGCGTCTGGTTCAGGCTTTCAAGGTTAAGGTCAGTGTTGAATTGCACCCGGCGGTATCCAGAAGTATAGAGCGCACCCTTCATTTTGGTCGTAGGTATTACAAGGTTTGCCCGGAATATTTTACTGTCAAAGTGCCTTTGACCCCTGAGGGGTATCTGGCGGTTCGCACTTTAAGGCAGGAAATAATCCCCATCAATTTTACTTTGGGATTTTCAGTCCGGCAAAACTATCTGGCGGCGCGTTTGGCCAACCCTGATTTTGTGAACGTGTTTTTGGGACGATTGAATCAAGTGGTTATTGACCACAAAGCCGGAACGGGAGAACTGGTGGGTGAAAAAGTAACTTTGGCTACTCAACGAGCGTTAAAGTCAGCGCGGGATAACCATAAAGGCGTGAGTTCACGATTGATTGCCGCCAGTATTAGAAACGGCGAGCAGGTGGCTTTTCTAGCAGGGTTGGATGTGTTGACCATTCCGCCCAAGGCGATGAAAGAGTTTCAGGAGTCTGGGAAACCTGATGAGCAGGTCGTGTCTCATATTGACGATAATATTGAACCGGGGATTGATCCGCAGCATGACCTTGCGAAACGTTTTCCTGAACTTTGGGAACTGTCTGATGAGTTTGAAAATTTTGTGAATGCTCTGGTTTCCAATCCACAACTGGACTCCATGCAGGGCGATGAACTTGCTCGAATATCCAGTGGCGTCAATCTGTTTCATCCATTCAGCGATGATGATTTAAAGAAAATCCAGGATCATGGGAAAATTCCCAACCTGTCTGAATGGCCAGAATCTGTGGCGCTGGATGATTTGATGACACAATCGGCGCTACAGTCTTTTACCAAAGACCAGAATGCGTTGGACGAGCGCATCCGTTCGTTTCTCAAATGATACGATGATACTGGCGGGTGATATAGGCGGAACCAAGGTCAATCTGGGTCTTTTTGATGGTAAAACACGGATAACGGAAAAGCGTTATGAAAGCCGGGATTTTTCTGGTATTGAGGAGATACTGGATGACTTTTTAACGGGCAATGATTCAAAGATTGAGAAGGCCTGCTTTGGTGTGGCCGGTCCGGTCATTGATGGGAAATGCCGGTTGACCAATCTTTCATGGCAAGTTGAGATCGAGCGCTTAAGGGAAAACCTGGGGATGGATGCAGTCTGGCTGATTAACGACTTGGCCGCAACGGCATACGCGATTCCTTTTTTAGGCCCTGAAGCTTTCGAAGTCATCCAAACCGGAACCTCTGTGAGTGCAGCAAGAATATCGGTGGTTTCAGCAGGGACGGGTTTGGGGCAGGCCTTTCTTGTTCCCGGGGAAAATGGAAAACACATCGTCATGGATTCCGAAGGAGGACACTGTGATTTTTCTCCCCGGAATGAGATGGAAGCAGAGCTTTTGTTTTTCCTGCAAAAAAAATATTCGCGGGTCAGCATAGAGCGTGTATTGTCGGGTCCCGGTTTGTTGGATATTTACAAGTTTTTCAAGACGAAGCATGCGGAACACGAAGCCATCGATTTTCCTATTACTATCGTTGAAAGGGCCATTGCAAAAACTTCTCCGGTTTGTGAGAAAACGGCAGAACTATTTATTTCTTTGTACGGTGCTTTGGCAGGAAATTTAGCGTTGCAATATTTATCAGAGGGAGGGGTTTATCTTGGTGGAGGCATTGCTCCGAAGATCATACCTTTGTTGCAAGAAGGAGGGTTTATGGAGGCGTTTCTTTCCAAGGGGAGGTTCAAAAAGTATCTTTCAACTATCCCTGTGAAAGTGGTGATGGATGAGTCTGCCCCATTATTGGGGGCCTCCCAATATGCTCTTGTTTTGTGAATTGATTATTATTTGGATTCGGGATCACTACCGGATTCTCTAACCTGGAAAGAAAGCAGTTATGTCAACGAAAGTTAAAAAAATTGTATTGGCCTATTCAGGGGGACTGGATACCTCCGTCATTATCAAATGGCTTAAGGAAAAATATGATTGTGAAATCATCGCTTTTGCCGCCGATGTGGGACAAGGGCAAGAATTGGAACCGGTCAGGGAGAAGGCCCTGGCAACCGGAGCCAGCAAGGTTTATATCGAAGACCTGCGGGAAGAGTTTGCCCGGGACTTTGTTTTCCCCATGCTTCGGGCTAATGCATTTTATGAACATAATTACCTTTTGGGGACCTCCATTGCCCGGCCTTTGATTTCCAAAGAGCAGATACGAATTGCCAGCATGGAAGGGGCCGATGGGGTATCGCATGGTTCGACCGGTAAAGGCAATGATCAGGTTCGCTTTGAATTGGCTTACCACACGCTCAACCCTGAGATAAAGATTATTGCTCCGTGGCGTGAATGGGATCTTACCTCCAGAACAGCCTTGATCGATTATGCTGTGACACACGGGATTCCTGTTCCTGTCACCAAGGCCAAGCCCTATAGCACAGATCGCAACTTGTTTCATATCAGTTATGAGGGAGGGGTGTTAGAAGACCCCTGGTATGAGCCTCATGATGATATGTTTTTATTGTCGGTGGCTCCTGAGAAGGCCCCCGATAAGGCAACCACCATAGAGATTGCTTACGAACAGGGAAACCCCGTTGCCGTAAACGGCGAAAGGATGAGTCCTGCAACTTTGTTGGAACGCCTGAACCAGTATGGTGGAGAAAATGGAATAGGTCGTATTGATATTGTCGAGAATCGCTTTGTGGGAATGAAGTCACGCGGGGTCTATGAAACTCCGGGTGGAACTATTCTGCACGAAGCTCATCGAGCGGTTGAATCCGTCACTCTGGATCGGGAGGTTGCTTTTCTTCGCGATTCTCTGATTCCCTCCTACGCCAAAATGATCTACAACGGTTTCTGGTTTTCTCCTGAAAGGGAGCTGCTGCAAAAAACCATGGATCATGCCCAGGCCAATGTTACGGGTGAAGTCAAACTGAAACTATATAAGGGCAATTGCATTGTCATAGGGCGAAAAGCTGAAAAATCGCTGTATAACCAGAATATAGCCAGTTTTGAGGAGAGCCATGGATACAGTCAGAACGATGCGGAGGGATTCATAAAACTCAACGCCCTACGTTTAAAACTCTACGCAGAAACCTTTAATCGTTGATGGGCTTCTTCCAACCAGGTTCACATTACGCGAAATTTTTTATCAACCTTTATTGATTTGCAGGTAAGAATGGCGATAGAATCTTAACATGAGTTCCATTCTGGTTGCGGACGATGAAAAAAGCTTGCGGGACTTCCTGGTGATCATGCTTGAGGAAGAAGGTTATCAGGTTGTCACCGCATCCAGTGTTGAAAAAGCCATCAAGCTGATTCGTGAAAATGATTTCGATTTGATTCTGACCGATATCCGTATGGGGCGCTCCAGCGGAATCGATGTTTTGGATGCGGCCCGTAATACCCTCCCCGATACACCCGTAGTGATGATGACGGCTTATGCGTCTGCAGAAACAGCTGTAACCGCCATGAAAAAGGGTGCCTATGATTATATTTCCAAGCCATTCAAAATCGAAGATATTCAACTGATCGTCAAGAACGCTTTAGAAAAACGCCAGCTTGCTGCGGAAAACCGGTTTTTAAAGACTGCCTTGAATGACCGTTTTAAGTTTTCAAATATCATAGGAAAATCCGGGCCGATACAGAGAATCTTTGACTTGGTGGAAAAGGTTGCTCAAAGCAAAGCAACCGTTTTAATCACAGGTGAAAGTGGTACGGGCAAAGAGCTTATCGCGAAAGCCATTCATTTTAATGGCAATAGAAAAAATTATCCCTTTGTCTCTATAAACTGTGGAGCGATGCCGGAAACCCTTCTGGAAAGTGAGTTGTTTGGACATGAAAAAGGGGCCTTCACCAGTGCAGACTCTATGAAGTTAGGGTTGATGGAATCGGCCAATAAAGGTTCATTCTTTTTTGACGAAGTGGGCGATGCCCCGTTATCGACCCAGGTCAAGCTATTGAGAGTTTTGCAAGAGAAAGAAATCATGCGATTGGGGGGCACCCAGTCTATTCCCGTCGATTTGAGAATCATCGCGGCAACCAATAGCAACCTTGCAGATTTAGTGGAGAACAAGTCCTTCCGTGAAGATTTGTTTTACCGGTTGAATGTCATCCCGATTCACCTTCCGCCATTAAGGGAACGCAAGGAAGATATTCCAGATCTGGTAGGTTTTTTTATCACTAAGTATAATACGCGGCACAATAAAACTTATATCCAAGGCATAGATCCAGATGCCTTGAAAGTTTTTGAACGCTATCCCTGGCCCGGTAACGTGAGAGAGTTGGAGAATGTCATTGAAAGGGCCGTTGTGCTGGAGACCGAAAAATACATACGCAAAACCAGTTTGCCGGAAGAACTTCTCGGGCTATTGTCTCCTGATAAGGTCCGCGTTCCTGAACTCGACCAGAGCAATATTGACCTTGAAAAAACCCTGGACCAGATCGAAAAGAAAATGATAGCCAATGCCCTGGTGCGTTCTGACGGCATCATCAATAAAGCGGCGGAAACATTGAACCTCAGTTTTCGTTCAATGAGATACCGAATTCAGAAGCACAAGTTAAAGGGCAAGTCGAAAAAAGAAGATTAACTGAGGTTCGAAAACTGATTTATGAAAACAGTAGTCATTAATTTAATTTTGCTTTCCCAGCTTGCTATTTACGGGCTGGCCTATGGCGGAGCTGAAAAAGAGGTTTCAGTGAAGGACAACATAGAGCAGGTCAAACCTGCTTTGCCAGGGGATCCTTTTTTGCAAGCCGAATACCTGTTTCACTCAGGAGATTTTCTTGGTGCCAAGCCGCTTTACCATGACTACTTGTCTCAAAACTCGTCAGGGCAAAGAAGTCATCAGGCGTTGTATCGCCTCGGTTTGATAGATCAGTCAAGCCACTCTTATTCCACAGCAGTTCGTTTCTACCAAATTCTTTTGCAGAGTTTTCCGGGCTCTCTGCTGGCAAATCCGGCAAGGTTTAATATGGCTATTTGCCTATATGAATTGGCAGACTATAGCAGCGCGGAATCTATGTTTAAAATGGTTTTGCGATCCACTTCCGATAAAAAACGCAAGTGGGAGGTTATGGTTCATTTAGCCTTGATTGATGGCGCGCGAATGGATTATGAAAAAGCTTTTACTAAGTTAAAGCAAGTCCATGGACAGACTGGGAATAAAGAAATCGTTAAATATGCGGCTGAGGTTGCTGAGGGCTTGATCAACGAAAAACTGGGAGAAGCTCAGGTTGCATCCTTGATTCAAAAATTAGGCCCTGGTTTTCCCGTGGATCTTTTATTGTTGAGAAAAATATCTTTTTTGAGGGCGGCAGGGGATATTGCCAGCTACATGACAAGTCTGAAAAACTTTATTGAGAACTTTCCGACTCATGCTCGCAAAGCTGAGATGGAAAACAGGTTAAATCAGATAAAAGCGGATACTGGGACCAGAATTAAAATTGGTGTGATTCTTCCTTTGACCGGAAAACTTGCGTCGACAGGGCAAAAGGTATTGCAAGGAATTCAACTCGCGGTGAATCAGCTACCTTTTCAAACGCGCGAAAAACTGGCATTGGAGGTGAGGGACTCTGGCCATCAATTACCGATGAAATCAATTATAGCCGACTTGTCCGGGTTGCCTAATCTTGTGGGTATCATTGGCCCCTTGTTGAGCGATGAGGTTAAGATTGCGGGTGAGGTTGCCATGCAATATCAGATCCCCATATTTTCACCCACAGCCTCAACCCATGGACTGGTGGATGAAAACCCTTTTATGTTCCGCAATGCGTTGACCCGGGAGATTCAAGCTAAATTTTTGGCAGAGTATTCTGTCAACACTCTCCAATTGAAACGATTTGCTGTGTTACATCCTTTTGAAGCTTTTGGATTGGAATTGAAGGATACTTTCATTAATGAAGTGGAGTCTCTGGGCGGTGAGGTGGTTGCTGTTGCCGGGTATGAACGCACCCAAAATGACTTTAAAAAACAGATCCTGGAATTAGGTGGTGTGGAGGATGATAATCTCGAAAAGATTGCCCGCGATTTAGTGTTGAGCGAAGGTGTGATACCGGACTTCAGTGACACTTCTGCTTTATCCCGGCCACTGATTGATATGGGGCATTGGTCGGGGAATGATGTTGAAAAACTAAAAGTGTCGCTGGAGTTGAGCTATGACGCGATTTTTATTCCAGGTGTCTATGATAAAGTAGGCCTGATCATTCCACAATTGGCTTTTTATAATATCAATACGGTTACCTTGTTGGGTGCTAATGGCTGGAACGATCCCGAACTGGTCAAGATGGGTGGGAAGTATTTGAATAAAGTTTATTTTGTTGATGGTTACTATCCCGATTCTCACCAGGCAGAGGTCAAAAAATTTGTTCAGGATTTTAAAACTAATTTTGGTGAAGAGCCGAACTATTTATCGGCTCAGGCTTTTGATGCGGCAAACATTGTTATTAAAAATGTTTTAGCGGGAGCCGATAACCGGATCAAGATGAAGGAAAGTTTGAAATCTGTTAAAGACTTTCCCGGGGTTACGGGGAAAACGACCTTGCTTCCCTCAGGAGATTCTGAAAAAAATATTTTTGCGTTGACAGTGAAGAGAAAAAAAATTGTTCAGCAAAACTAGGTGGTCTCGTAGTACTTCCCCCATAGCTTCAGAATGTGTCTTTCAGTAAACCCTCAAGAAAAGGTTCTTCATTTTCAGGGAGGTGATCCTGTGAGAAGATTTCGAACTCAGAGTTAGGCTCGTTAAATGAAGCCGGTTCACCCGTTTCCGGTTGGATCCTTAAATATTGAATATTTCTTGGTGCTTGAAAATTGATGATGGGTTTGTTGACAAGCGCTTCTTGCATGAATTGTAGCCAGATAGGTATGGCTGTACGGGACCCTGTTTCATTTTTTCCCAGGGGCTCATCTTTATCCTTACCCACCCAGACTCCGGTCACCAGCTCGGGTGTGTATCCCATAAACCACGCATCTACGTAATTGTTTGTTGTGCCTGTTTTACCCGCTACAGGCCGGTTGAGCGATTTGACCTTTTTCCCGGTTCCATGCTCCACGACACTTTGCAATAAGCTGGTGATGATATATGCAACGTCTGGCGAGATCGGCTGGGTAATTTCAGGGGTCGAGGTGTATAGAACTTCTCCTTTACGATTTTGAATATTTCTGATTGCACTGGGTTTGATCAGGGTTCCGTTATTGGCAAATGCTGAATAGGCAGATGTGAGTTCAAACAATGTTAACCCGGATGACCCCAGTGAAATAGATAGGTTTTTTTCCATATTGCTGGAGATTCCCAAACTCTTTGCCAGGTTGATGGTTCCCTTTATACCAATGCTTTGCATGAGTTTGACCGTCACGACATTGCGGGAGTGGGTGAGGGCGGTTCTCAGGGATGTCGGTCCGTAAAACTTTTCCTCAAAATTCACAGGTTTCCATCTGTCGAAAGCATCCTCCTTCTCTTTGAAAATTATCGGCGAGTCTATGATGATACTGGAAGGAGAATAGCCTTCTTGGATGGCCGCAGCATAAATAATAGGTTTGAATGCGGAGCCGGGTTGTCGAATAGCCTGCACGGCTCGGTTAAACTGGCTCTTGGAGAAGTCATAACCTCCGACCATAGCCTTGAGTTGACCGGTTTTTGGGTCCAGACTTACCAGACTACCTTCCACTTTGGGTTCCTGTTCCAAGGCCAGTTCCCATCCGCCATCTTTTAGCCTTAATGGTTTTACCCAAATCAAATCTCCCGGGGCAAGAGCTTCACCTGGGTTTTTTATTCTGGCCCATTTTCCATCCAGTCGGGTATTTGGAGGCCTTGCCCAGTTCATATCGAGAATATCTATGGTCCCCTGATCGGGGCCTAAAAGAACCTCTGCTTGTTTATTACCCACTGACCAAACCACACCCTTGATAATCTTCCCTTCGGTGATGCTTTCACCCTCTTCAAAACTGTTCATTTTGATGAGAGCTTCCTGGTTGGCCACTTCCCCATTGGATAAATACAGGGTGCCTAACGGGCCTCGATAGCCATATCGTTTGTCGGCGACTCTCAGGTTTTCTATGACAGCGTTCTGGGCGGATTCCTGAAGGTCGATATCCAGCGTGGTATAAACTTTTAAACCTCCACGATAAAGTTTACTACTGCCGAATTTCTCTTCAAGAAACTGTCGAATGTGCTCCACAAAATAGGGTGCTCTGTTGAGCATGTCGGTGACTTCGCCGAGGTGAAATTCTTCTTCCATGGCCAGTTTAGATTCTTCCTTGGTAATAAAGGAAAGGTAGGCCATTCTTCGAATGGTATGATTTCTTCTTTTGCGCGCTCGTTCCGGGTCTTTATACGGTGAGTAGTGATTGGGAGCTTTTGGGAGGCTGGCAAGCAGGGCGCATTCCGCGATGCTAGTATCCGCAACACCTTTGCCAAAATAGGTGCGGGAGGCCGCTTCCACACCATAACTACCATGTCCGTAATAAATCTGGTTGAGATACATTTCGAGTATCTCATCTTTGGTGAAAACCAGTTCCAACCTGACGGCTAGAATAGCTTCCTTGATTTTCCGGGGTAAAGTTCGCTCGCGGGATAGAAATAGCGTTTTGGATAACTGCTGGGTGATGGTGCTGCCACCCTCAACCACGTAACCGGCCTTTAGATTGGTGATGAAAGCCCTGAATATAGCCTTAGGATCAATGCCAAAATGATAGTAGAAGTTGGAGTCTTCAACTGCCAGAGCGGCTTGCTTCAAGGCCAGAGGGATATCTTCAAGCGGAATCATAATGCGCTTTTCTATATAAAACTCAGCAATTTTTTCATCACCACTTGAATAAATCTGGGTGATGGTGCTGGGATGATAATTTCTTAACTCACGAACATCTGGAAGGTCTTTAGAATAGTGAAAATAAATGAAGCCGGCTCCGATAAAACCTGCGACCAAACTAAAAAGGGTGAGAGAATAAAACGTGATTAGGAAAACTTTTACAAACTTGGAACGTTCCTTTTTCTTTTTTAGTTTGTTGGGTTTCTGGTTTTTCAGTGATTTTTTCATGGTCAATCGTTATAACGTCAAGCGGGGAACAGGCTGGTAAAAGGGATAGTGATTACACGCGCTAAAAATATTGAAAGAAATTATTTTGGTGGCAAGCGGCCTTCTTCCAGATCCAGAAGGTCGACCCATGTGTTGATGTCTTCCCTTGAAGGATCAATCCTGTCGCGAACTTCCTGGAAATATTTTAGTCGGTCCTCAGAGTCAGGCCTTCGTTCAAGAATCTGATCATTGATGAAATCGAGCTCTTCGGATTTTTTATCTTTAAGTATTTCCTGGGACCATGCACTAATTTCATCATCTCCGCACTCCATAGCTTTAATTGCGAATGCATCAGAATCGATACGCAGGAAGTTCAATATGATTTTGTCCAAGGGGCAGGGATAAATATAGTCCGCCATCTTGTTTTCTCTAAAAGCTCGGGCTTTATCTATCACGCGCGCCAAGTGTACCAGGCCGGACATTTTCAGTTTCGGGCTACGGGGATAGGCTCTGGATAAATCCATTGGCAATTTAGTCGAGCCTGAGACGGCTCACTCTCCTGAAGTTTTTTGAGGCTTTAATGGCTTTGGCTCCTGCTTCTCCAATATGGTTGCGAAAGAGATCTAATGTGGTCAGGTTTGTAAGGGTTTCTGATTGAGCCAGATATTTTGCTCCCTCTTCCCCGATGCGATTGAATTTTAAAACCAGTTGTTCCAGTTGGGTCAGGTTGGATGCGTGGGCTAAATGTTGAGCTCCTGCTTCAGTTATATTATTGGATTTTAAACTTAATGATTTTAATTTTTTCAGGTAAGGGGACTGGCAAAGCGCTGACACGCCAGTATCGCTGATACTATTTTCTCCCAGTTCCAAGTGGGTCACTTCAGCCAGATTTTCGTTTTCTGCCAGTCGAATGATCTCATCATCGCCCAGTTTTTTGTTTTCCAGATTAAGACTGACATCCACGACCCCTCTTTCCGTCCTATCGGAAATCAGCTTGTCTAGATCAATAATTTGTTCTTCGGACATAAAAAAATGAGACGAAAAAATTCATTAAATACAATACTTTGCTAAAAACAGCTTATCATAAACTTATTGCTGAACGGGGTCAAATATAACAATATCATTTTATGAGATTCAATTTGAACCCATAAATATGCTAAATTAGATAAAACCTTACTCAGTATTTTTTAGGTGACTGGAAACTTAACATTAAGGGAGTTGTGATATGAAAACCGTATTTTCAGTTTTGTTTGCCTTGCTTCTGATTTCTTTTCCTCTCATGGCTTTTGCTGGCGAGGGACCCATGGAACTTCCTGCGGGATCTAACCCCGGTGCTGACATGCATAACAAAGCGGGGATCAAGCATTGGGGGATGGGGCATGCTGACGAAGCATTGAAGCATTTCAAAGAAGCGGCAGGGGAAGACAGTTCAATAGCAGAAATACATTTTAATGAAGCGGTGGCTTTGGATAAACTGGGAGACCATGGTGCGGCTACCAAGCATTTTGCGAAAGCCAAAAAGCTCGCTAATGGAAATAAAAAGATTCTGGATTCTCCCATTTTGAACGGTCATTTGGGACATTAAGACAGTTTTGGTGATTTTGATGCGGGAACCTGGAAATACCAGGTTCCCGTTTTATTTTTGAGTTTTTGTTGGGTAATTCAGGCAGATATTAATTGGAAGATTAAAGCCGGTTGGCACCATGCCAGGGCCACTAAATTCCTGTCAATTCAGCATTTATTTTGCTAGACTGACATTCAAATCGGATCAGTCAAAAGGAGAAAAAGCTTATGATGGGAATAGGTTTTCCTGAGTTAATGGTAATTCTGGTCATTATTATGATCATTTTTGGGGCCGGAAAGTTGCCGGAAATTGGTTCGGCGTTTGGAAGAAGTATCAAGAACTTTAAAAGCTCTATGAAAGAGGCCGAGGCCGAAGAACTGGGTGCGGAAACCTCTGGTGAAACCACAGAGGGTGAAACCGCAGAGGCATCAGAACCGGCAGAAGGAACAAGCGAAGGCGAGGGCACCGTGGCTAAAGAGGGGGCCAAGCCAGTAGCTAAAACGAAAGCGGCAAAAAAAGAAGAAGACCTGATTGACGAAGCCGCCAAAGAGATCGAAAAAAACCGAATTGGAACTATCAGGACTAAGCACGATGGTCTGGTTCAGCAAGGGGATGTCTTCACCACATCTTTAGGTCGTACTCCAGGTGGAAGAGGGCGTGATCGGGGAATTTCTCGGGACACCTTTTAACCGGGCCACGCCCGTTGGGCGTGGAGCAAGACCTCATCAAGCCACCCATTTTTTTGATAGAAAAGTTATTGCCCCTTTCGGGGCACGATGACTAAGGAATCGGCTCCACGGTTAGTGGCGGGCCTTTTCCATCCTAACGCCAAACCCACCCGGCATTAAATCTTTTTTTGATCAACAAATCATTCTCGTAGGTTTTCCAGTTTGATCTGGAGCTAAATAAATTTTTGATCGACGGAATACCTATGCGTTTTTTAAGGTGGCTACCCAGAGTGGTTTAAAGAGTCGGGGATGTTTTAATAAGATGGAGTGGAGGAAGTGATTATTGATACGGTTCTACCTGTCGCACTCACCACCGATCATATTGATCATGTCGAAGGTGGGGATGATGTCGGCAAGCATTGCACCTTTGCACATCTCACCCATTGCGGCGGTCAGGGTGAAAGAGGGGGGGCGAACCCGACATTTGTAGGGCTTGCCTGAGCCATCACTGACCAGATAGAAACCCAACTCACCGTTTGCGGCTTCAGTCGGAAAATAGACCTCCCCAACAGGAGGCTTGATTCCATCAATGACCATTTTGAAATGAGCGATCATTTCTTCCATCCGGGCATAGACATCGGGCTTGGCCGGACTACGCAAATAGGGATTGGCAACATTGATGGGGCCATCTGGCATATCTCGCATTGCCTGCTTAATGATCCTGAAACTTTGTTTGATCTCTTCCATTCGGACGAGATACCGATCGAAATTGTCGCCAGTTTTTCCCAGAGGAATATCAAAATCTATTTTATCGTAGCAAAGGTAAGGATGGTTCTTGCGAACATCGTAATCGACCCCGCTGGCACGTAGGCATGGGCCGGTGAAGCCCCATGAAATGGCACTTTCTACCGGGATAGCACCGGTGTCTGCCATCCGGTCTATGAAGATCCGGTTTTTGGTCAGAAGATTGTCTACGTCTTCAAACAGTGAGTCGAGTTTGGGGTAACTAGCTTCAAGATCTTCATCGAAGCCTGGTGGCAAATCACACATCAGGCCACCAATGCGGATATAGTTTGAGGTCAGGCGAGCACCGCAAACTTTTTCCAATAAATCCCAGACGATTTCGCGGGCTTCTACAAAATAAATAAAAGCGGTCAATGCTCCCAGTTCCAGTGCCGCAGCGGCTATATTCGTGTAATGATCTGAAATTCGTGAAAGCTCATTGGTGACAACACGGATGTATTTGCAACGCTCAGTTATTTCGATGTTGCAGAGCTTTTCTACAGCCAGTGCAAAGCCAATATTATTCATGATGGCAGAACAATAATTCAACCGATCGGTGTAGGGAAACACATTCGAGTAGGTCACGCTCTCGCACATCTTTTCAAAGCCACGATGCAGATAACCAATTTCGGTTTCCAGGTTGACGACTGTTTCTCCATCCAGAGTCAGGAGAAACTTTACTGTCCCATGTGTGGCTGGATGCGAAGGGCCCATATTCAGGACCATATGGTCGGTGTGTAGATTTTCTTTTAAGTCTGCCATAACGATCCTGTTACCGGGATAAAGTGATTTAAAGTTAGTCTGCTTTAGAAATCTTTACGCTAATCAAGCCTTCTTCCCCATTTCGTAAGGCACTAACAGGTACAGTCGTCCAGTTTTTTGGGATATACAGCATTCCCCGGCTGGTCACCTTGCTGGTCTTGACTTTGACCTCTAGCTTGCCAACGGAAGATTCAACCACAATCTGATCGCCTGTATCGATGCCCAAATTTCGAGCATCTTCGGGATGCAACTCGGCAATGCACTCAGGCCCAATATCCACTAGCGCTTTGGAGTGTTGGGTGTAGCTTCCTATGTGGAACATGTGGTTGTTGGTTTGCAGGGTGAAGGGAAAACCTTCAGCTTTGCCATTATGTCCCGCTGAATTGCCATTGCTATGGAACCTGGGGTTCGTGCTTGCGCAATCGGGTGTCCACTGAATGGATTTGCTTCCTGGAAAAACTCCCTTATAAGCTGGAGTGACATTTGCGATTTCCTGTTGCACACTGGCAATATCTGTATTTTTGAAAGGTTTGCCCAGCGCATCTGCCAGCTCAATCAATATGTCGAAATCGGGTTTGGACATTCCTTGCGGAATTACTGCGGGCGCGACACGTTGAACATGGCGAGACATATTGGTGTAGCTGCCTTCTTTCTCTGCGAAGGTCGATGCAGGAAGAATCAGGTCGGCCATTCTAGCGGTGTCGGTCATAAAAACATCGGTGACAACCAGAAATGGCACTGTGCGTAAAGCCTCTTTAACCAATTGGGGTTTGAAATAGGACTGAAGAGGATCTTCCCCCGCAATGTAGAGGAATTTCAATGAGCCATTTATACAATTTTGAAATAAGTCTCCGGCGAGATTAGAGTCGCTAAGAGAAAGGGCACCCCATTCGTCAGTAAATTTTTCCAGAGCCGAAGAGTCATTGATCGATTGATAGCCCGGTAAAAAATCAGGAGTACAACCCATATCGTTAACGCCCTGAGAGTTGCAATGCTCTCTTGGAGGATAAATGCTCGTGCTACCGCTTCCTTGTTGAACCAGGGTGCAAAGGTTGAGCAGGGCATTGAGAATCTCTTCGCCTTGACCCGTATCAAGAATATCGTTTCCTATAATGACAAAACGATCCGCGTCTCTTGCAAACCTTTCTGCGGCGCGGGTGAGAACGTCATCCTGCAGGCCGGTAGTTTGCTCAACCGCTTGTGCGGTATACTCGGCTAAAGACTGTACCCATTCGTTATAGTTGGGGATGGCAGACTGCACCTTTGCAATATCGACCAGATTGTTGTCGATTATGATGCGTGACAATCGAGAGGCCACGGCCAAATCGGAGCCATGCTTGTAAGTCATTCGCACATCGACTTTGGCGTTGCTGTCAAAAACAACTTTTCTTGGATTGGCAATCAATAAGTCGGTATGACTGAAGGTGGTTCCGAACCGAATAGAATTTCCTCCGACCGGGTACTCAGACGGCAGGTCGGAGTTGAAAACCAGCACCACATCTGCTTCTTGAAGTTTAGTGATTGGTTGTGATGTGATTCCATTCGCAAAGCAGTCCAGCATAAACTGGTTCAGATAAGGCGCTCTTAAACTAGCGAGGTTGGTAACCTGATTGGAACCAAGTAGATTGCGGAATAATTTTTGAAAAAGGTAATTCTCTTCATTCATCAACTTTTCCGATGCAATCCCGGCAAGGCTATCAGGTCCACTGCGGTTCACCGTTGTTTGCATGCGGTCGGCAATGGTTTTCAGAGCTTCTTCCCAAGTCACTTCCTGAAAGCTCCCACCCATATTCATGAGAGGGGATTCAATGCGTTGGTCGTTATGAATGATGCCGTGTCCCAGGCGCCCTTTGGCGCAGAGGTTGCCTTCGTTGATGCCGACATCGTAACCCTCATCGGCCTCAATGCGGACAACCTGACCTTTTTTACTTTCGAGTTTAATGGTGCAACCCCACGAACAGTAATTACAGGTTGTGTGGGTGTCCGTAAACATGGCCGCCAAACCTCGTGCTTCTGAAGTCATATCCATCAAGGCACCTGTCGGGCATACGGTGATGCATTGCCCGCAGAATTCGCAGTCGAGAGGCTCATCGTTGGCTGTGCCGATACCTACGCTCATACCGCGTTTATGAAAGTCCAGAGCTTGAACACCCTGAATTTCATCGCAGGCGCGAACACATAATCCGCACATGATGCATCGGTTGAGATAGAATTCTATAATAGGATTGGTCTTGATGCTGGGTTCGTTACGTCTCTGTATCTCAAAGCGTCCATCGAACAGTTTCAGCATATCGGTGTTGTCCTGTAGCGGGCAAACTCCTGACTTGTCGCAGATGGGGCAGTCCAAAGGATGCTCGACTAACAACATCTCAAGGCAGGCTTTGTTGTAGCGATCAGTTTCTTCAGTCCCGGTTTTGACTTCCATGCCATCACAAACTGGCTGGGTGCAGGAATAAACCAACTCCTTTTTACCATTGACCACTGTTTCAACCATGCAGGTCCGGCAAGCGGCGAAAGGTTTCAGTTTTCTGTTGTAACAGAGATTAGAAACCGGCACTTCATTCTGGTTGCAAGCTTCAAGGATAACGGTTCCCTCAGGAACAGAAACCATTTTGCCATTAATATCTATATTGCAGTCTTTTTTAGGAACGGTGCTCATTAAGCTGTAGCCTCCTCGGTTTCCGGGGCATCTTCGAGCTTGTATTGGCCCAGGATATCCAGTGTTTTTTCAGGATCTATAGTTCCGTGAGTGTCTTCTCCGATAATGGCCATAGGAGCCGCACCACAGTTGCCAAGGCAGGAAGCGGTCTGTAAAGTAAACAGTTTATTGCTGTCTGTTTCACCAGGGCGAATGTGATAACAATCATTAATTTTGTCACCAATTATGGGAGCCCCTTTTACAAAACAGGCCGTGCCATAACAGAGCTTAATAATATATTTTCCCGGTTCCGTAATTAGCAGTTGAGGATAAAATGAGATGACCCCATATAACTCTGCCCGACTGACATTGAGAGCTTCCCCGACCAGTTCCATTGCGGGTGCAGGGAGATACCTGAACACGTTCTGAATCTTTTGTAGGGTCGGAATGAGATGACTGCGAGAATCATCCGGAAGATTTTTAAGAATTTCTTCTACAGGAGCAAGATCAATTTCTTCTTGTTCAATGTCTTCGGTCGCGGTGGTTTCCATGGAATAAACCTTTACTGAATTAATAAAACCAGCGTTCCACTCGGCGTGGGGCCAATGTGCAATAACTTGCGTTAGCTAGCAAAGAGTTATCTCGGCTTAACTCGCCCTTGCCATTTGTCTCTGCGGCTAGCAGCCACTCGGCGTGGGGCCAATGTGCAATAACTTGCGCTAGCTAGCAAAGAGTTATCTCGGCTTAACAAGTCATTGCTATCTGTCTCCACGGCTAGTGGCGGGGTTCAGGAAAAAATATAAGAATCTCTTATATTTTCATGGGTTACGTTCCTTGCACTGAATCCCACTTTGAGGCCGAAGTATATAAGTTTAAAGGATTTACTGTCAACTTATTTATTGATAAAGCTTTGATCGGTTAAGTTCTTTAGTATCAGAGGCCAGCGTCACGCTGGCCTCTGCCCGTGGGGCCAGTTTGTTAAGCGCACTTTTTGACCGGTGAGCCGCCACCAGAGAGGGTGCACAATTGCTTGAAGTTGAATGGAGATGAATGTTACGGGACTAGAATGATATCGAGTTCTCGGGGGAATATATCTTTTTTTGCAGAAATGGTTGCGTTTTCCAGGGCTTTCTCGGTCAAAGCCAGTCGTTCATAGGCACCGGAGTGATCAGGGTCTAGTTGCAGAACTCGTCGATACTGGTCTTGCGCTTCCTGATAACGATTCAGCCGACCAAAAACCAGACCGAGACTGTAGTGGGCGTCTTTATTTTCTGGATTCAGACTTATGGCTTGTTTCAGGGGTGGGAGGGCTTCCACAAAACGGTTTTCATCCATCAATACCCAGCCCAGGTTGAACAGAGCTTTTTGATGGTTGGGGTTCAATGCCAGAGTCTTTTCATATTGTTCTATGGCTTCCGGGTGCCGACCGAGAATTTCGTAAACCATTCCGAGGTTGAAGTAACCTGCCTGAAATTTCTGATTGGACCGGACTGAATCACGGAACATTTTTATGGCCTCTTCATAATCCTGTTGAAAAATATAAAGAGTCCCCAGTTTGTTGTAGGCATCGGTGAAATTGGGCTCTATTCGGGTGGCCTGTTTATAGGAATAGATGGCTTCAGGATACATTTTCAGCTTCTGATAGGTTTGGCCCAGGTGGTTGAAGGTCAATGAAGATTCCGGTTTGATTTTGACCGCCTTTTGCAAAGGGACAATGGCGTCTACCGGGCGATTCAGGCGTATCAAGGTAAGTCCGAGATAAAACTGTGCCTCAAATGAATCGGGTTGTTGCTTGACAGCTTTTTCCAAATGCGGTAAGGCGCTTTCAAATTGGTTCAATTCGACCAGATTTTTGCCGGACAAAAGCCCTACTTCACTATATTCTGGGGCTATTTTCAAAAGCTTGTTGAGATGGTTCGTAGCCTCCTGGTAATTTCCCAATATTGAGTTGAACTTCCCCAATTGAAGCAACGTTTCAAGGTTGTTTGGGTTCAGCCTCAAGGCTCTTTGTAGTGACTCGAGCCCTTCTGCGAAGCGTCCGAGATCCCCATAAGTGATCCCCAGTTTGTAATAGGTTTCCTCCCGGTCGGGATTAATTTTTAAAGCGTTCTGGAATTCGCCCAATGCTTCTTCAGAAAGGTTCAGTTTCGCGTAGTTCCATCCCAGACGAACATGCCCTTCAATATTGTTCGGGTCTATTTCCACGACTCTCTGAAAGTTCGAAACCGCATCTTCATAGCGTTCGAAGGACTCATGGATTTCTCCCACATTGAAATAAGCATCCAGATTGTTCGGGTTCAGAAAGATAACTTTTTTATATTGGTCTAAGGCGTTGTTTGGCTCTCCCAACTCTTGATATAACCACCCCATGTTGAAATGGGCTTCGGGGAAATTTTCATTCAACCTTGTGGCTTCCTGAAAACTTTTAATGGCATCGCGGTGTCTGTCAAGCCGGGAATACGCTACGCCCAGTTTAAAGTGAGCCACCGGGTTTCTAAAATCGATATGGGCAAACTCTTGATAGGGAGGTAAGGCTTTTCCATGCTCACCCAGGTTCTGGTAGGCGGCTCCCAATCTTTCGTAGGAGTCTGTGTGTCCAGGATTAATGGTGATGGCATTTTTTAGTGGACCAATTGCATCTTCATTACGGTTGGAGTTTATATAGGCGCGGCCTATGCCAAGGTAAGCCTCGAAGTAATTTGGGCTCAGTCTCAGGGTATCTCTAAAAGCCTGCACGGCCTCAGCATATTTATTTTGCAGGGAATAGCTGATGCCCATTTGAAAATAGGCATCCGGATGAATGGGAGAAATTTCCAGCGTCCGTTTGAAATGCCTGATGGCGTCAGGGAATTCGCCCAGAGCAGAATAAACCTGAGCCAGGGTAAAGTGGCCAGCTACCATTCTGGGTTTTGCCTTCAGGGCCGTCTTGAGGGGAATGACCGCTTTTTCATATTCGTTCAGTTGGGCATAGCTCCAGCCTAGTCCGAATTGGGCTGCGGAATAATTTGGGCCCAGGCGAGTCGCTTCTTTGAAGGCCTCAACGGCCTCTTCATATCTGGCTAAAGCGCCATAACTGGAACCTAAACCACTGTGGGCCGCCGCAAACAGAGGCTCCAACTCTATGGTTTTCAAGTATTCCGCTATGGCTCTATCATAGAGGCCCATGGTGTGATAAACCTGCCCCAGACCAAAATGAGGGGCGTAATCCTTAGGGTCAGCTTCTGCCGCTTTTTTCAGCGTTTCAATGGCATCCTCTTTTGCCAGAGCGGAGTTTGCCAGTAAACAGAAACTCAGCACTAACAAAAGCATAAAAGTCTTTTTTAATACACGATCACTCATAAAAATCTGCTGGTAGCATCTTCCGGATAAGATTCAATATTATGGATGGCAAGATCCGAACCTCTTTGCTCATCTTCTTTGTCGAGACGGATCCCGACTGTTTTATCCAAAACTAAATAGACGGTAAAACCAAAACCCAGGGCAATAGCTATGGCAAAAAGAGTCCCTATAAGTTGCGCCAGAAAGCTGACTTGGCCCAAACCGCCCAATGCTTCTTGACCAAAGATTCCACAGGCAATTCCACCCCATGATCCGGCGATACCGTGCAAGGGCCAAACACCCAGGACATCATCAATTTTTAATTTTTCCTGTTCCCATGTAAAACCTTTGACAAAAATAATTCCGGCTAATGCCCCAATGACGAGAGCGCCAAATGGGTGAACCTGATCGGAGCCAGCGCAAATCGCAACGAGACCTGCCAGGGCGCCATTGTGTATGAACCCTGGATCATTTTTTGAAATCAGCAGGGCTGCGATAATTCCTCCCGCCATGGCAAAAAGCGAGTTGATGGCCACCAAGCCCGATATTCCCTGCAATGTGGCGGCAGACATAACATTAAAACCAAACCAGCCTACGCAAAGCATCCAGCTTCCCAGTGCCATGAACGGAACGTTACTGATAGGAATAGGGCGGCTACGACCTTGGGAGTCCCATCTTCCAAAGCGAGGACCGAGTACAATGACTGCTGTCAAAGCGATCCATCCGCCCATGGAATGGACGACTACGGAACCGGCATAATCATGAAAAGGCACTCCCCCAGTCAGTTCGGCCAGCCAGGACCCTTCCTGCCCCAGAAGGGAGATTTGTCCCCATACCATGCCTTCAAATAATGGATAGGCGACTCCGACAAAAATACCGGCGGCTAAAGCCTGAGTCCAGAACTTCGAGCGCTCTGCAATGCCGCCGGAAATGATGGCAGGAATAGCGGCGGCAAACGTTAATAAAAAGAAAAAATGAACCAGTTCATAGCCCTGATTTTCTGCGAGTAATTCGCTGGCTGGTTGAAACAGGAAAAGTCCGTAGGCAATTCCGTAGCCAATAGTGAAATAGACCAGAGTTGAAATGGCGAAATCGACCAGAATCTTTACCAGTGCATTGACCTGGTTTTTCTTTCGCACAGTGCCCACTTCAAGAAACGCAAATCCCCCGTGCATGGCAAAAACCATCACTGCACCAAGCATCATGAACAGAACATCGCCACTACTTGCAAGCGAACTAAAATCTTTATCCATCATCTTTTCCCCATTTCAGGATTTATGAATTTGGTTGCCCATAGCGTTATCCTTTTTCGGGGGGTAGAATTGCATTAGTAACTAATGATTTATCGACTTGTTGACCCCAGAGCAAAAGGAAAAACTTTGATTATGAGCTTATTCCGGTAAACTATAGCTAGTCGCTCTGCTAAAATAAACAGAATTAAGGCTCAGAGTCTTAAAATTTCAAGAAAAACCTAAAGGTTATTGTTAGATAAATTTGCCTAACTATAAATAAATAAATATGTTACCGGGTTATCTGGGGGGCGGGTGCAGGTTGCTCAGCGGTGAGGCAAGCAATCAAGGAAGGGTTCGTGAAAATTTTCCCCATTATCTCCGAAAGACTGTCGTTTAAGAGGCTTTCATTGGGGAAGCTGGCGGGGCTGATATCAGACCGATTTTTCTTTGATGTGAAATTTTTGCTGAGCCACTTTCCCTGATTTTTACAGGTGGCTTTGATATTGGCTTTGACTCGAATATTTATTTTAGGAGGATCTTCCTGATAGTGGCTTTTTATGCTTAATATTTCAATTAGCAACGATCTTTCGGATTTCAAATTGAAGTTTTTAGGCGAAAAGCCCAGTTTTGTTAATGCTTGTCGAGTTCGGGTGGTAAAAATATCCTTCAGATCTCCTTGCGAAATGACAGTGAATTTTCGCACTTTGAATTCGCCCTGCCATTTCGAAATGACATTGCTGGAACGAGAGTCAACAACCCTGACTGCCACCGGGAGTTGGTTACCAATAGTGGAGTCGTGAATGGGAATGGAAGGGTTGATGAGAACCCGATGATTCTTTGCGCACCCTGAAGAGATGACAAAAAGAGCCCAAAAGGCTATGATAATGTTTTTCGAGGATATTAATTTCATTTAAGAATTGGAACCGGTTTGAAAGTTCTTTAATTGTAGTTTATCTGTCCTGTTAATTTAAGGCAAAAATGAAATCTGTCAAAATTAAGCTAGTTAGAAAAGGCATGGTGACCGCCACCGAGGTGAAAGATCGAATGGGTAGGACACTATTGACTTCAGACCAGTCCATTACCGAGCAAAATTTGAAAACTCTGAAAGCCTGGGGCGTCACTGAGGTTAATATAATGAGTCCAGATGAACCAAAGAAAGTTTTGCCGGAAGAGGGGCAAGCAGAAGTGATATCGCCGCCAGCCATTATTAAAGAGCAGGAAATCCTTTTCAAATATACGGATCGAAGACACCCTGCTATAGCCGAACTGTATGACATTTGTTTGGCGAGAAAAGTTCAACTTGGGGAAGAGGGTCAATGACAGAGGAAATGAAGTTGGATCTGCATAAACTGATTGAGCAGTCTCCACAAATATCATCGCTTCCTACAATTTTTTACCGAATTAATGAAGCTGTGGAAGATCCGGAATGTTCTTTTGTGGAAATTGGGGAGATTATAAGTGGCGATCCTTCTCTTTCGGCGCGGCTTTTAAGAATAGTGAACAGTTCGTTTTTTGGTTTCCCGAGCAAAATAGAAACGATCACACATGCGGTAACGATTGTTGGAATGGCCCAATTGAATGATCTTGCTCTGGCAACAACGGTGGTCAATCAGTTTAAAGGGATCCCCAATGACCTGATCAATATGCAAAAGTTCTGGTTCC
>JACKQG010000322.1_pt1 | contig 71178 bp, 62 predicted proteins | sample 8237621 | NCBI WGS metagenome assembly JACKQG01 (sample SAMN15677084, study PRJNA649215) | marine metagenome | biome: marine; feature: Black Sea; material: saline water; isolation source: suspended particulate matter (SPM) from the Black Sea western gyre | collected 2013-06-09/2013-06-10 | depth... | reverse complement strand
TACTGATATGAGTGGTGGAGAAAATTATGACCCTGAAGCGTTAATTGATGATGGTTCATGTGGGCTGGGTAATATAAATACAAATTTACCAGGTCAATTTTATTTAAGTGAGAATTATCCAAATCCATTTAATCCTATAACTCAAATTTCTTACACAATTCCAGAATATTCAAATGTTGAATTAGCAATTTATGATATTCAAGGTAATTTAGTAGAAATGATTTTTAAGGGTTCTCATAAGCCTGGAGAGTTTAAAGTAAAGATTATTGGTAATAATATGTCATCTGGTTTTTACATGACTGTATTAAAGGCTGGTGATTTGATATTAACTCAAAAAATGGTATTGTTAAAATAATCAGTTTATTTCAAATATTTAAAAGCCCTCGAATGAGGGCTTTTTTTGTATAAAGAATATTTTGTTTATGTCGATATTAAAAGTGAATAATTACATTTAATCTCTATTGGAGAATGCTTTGAAAATATTTATAATAACTATTTCTTTTTTTCTAATTTCATGTTCAAGTTATAGTGTGAAAACTTATAATGATGAATTTGATCATTATGAATGGATTCGTTTTGAAAACAATATTATTCCAGAAGATTACCTTGGAATTGATATTGAAATAAATCCGCAAAAGTGGGTTCAAGGGGAAACCGTAATTTATTCTTTACAAGTCATATTAAGAGGTATAGATGCTTTAGACGTTTCGAATGGATTTAGTTTTTTATTATCTACTGATGGAAAACGAATTAATTTAGGAAATAATGTTAATAAAGCATTTAGAGAAATGGTTTCAAAAAGTGAGGTGTATGAAGAAGCATGGTTTGAAATTGATAAAGAAATTTTATTTAATATAGCACTTTCGAAATCAACAAAATTTAAATTAATTGGAGAAACTGAATTTGTTCAAGGAGAATTTTCTTCATTTAATTTAAATACGTTTAATGAGTTTTACCGTAATCATGTTGATGATTCAATTTGGGAATTACCCTCTTTTGAAGATGATGTAAATGACAAAAAATTTAGTTTAAGAATCCCTTTAAATTTAAAACTTAAAACAACATTAAATTTATTTTCAGATATTTTACTACAAAATGGTTGGTCTGGAGAAATTTCAGAGTTTGAATGGGATTATCATATTGATGATATAAGTTTTATACAAAAAATTGATTTATTATTTGCTTTACCCATTGGAGAAAAGGAATATTATTATCCAGAATTCTCAATTTTTGAAGTAATGTTTACGGAACAGAATGTTATTCCATTGTCAACAAAAAATCAATTTCAAGAATATTCATGTTCAAAGTGCCCCCAATCATTCCCAATCAAAGATTATCCATTTTTATTCCCGAATAAAACGAATGAAGAAATAATGAATTATAGCAATTGGGCAGCATTTAGAAATGAAGGAAATATATATTTAGTTTTTGGAGTAGATAATAAACAACCTGTTAGTGAAATATTTGGCTATTTAAGTGAGTATTTCCAATCTGATACCAAAACGGATATTAAGTTATTAAAAGATAGAGTAAATAAAAATTATCAATTTAAAAAAGATAATAATGAAGCATATTTTTTAGTTCAGGAGTTTTTAAAAGAGAATGGATATTATCATGGCCCAATAGATGGATTATTTGGTAAAAAATCTCAAATTTCATTTCAGAAATTTTTAAGAAGTAAAGATTTTTATAATAATGAAATTACAGGTGAAAAGAATGAAGATTTCACGAATGCAATAATTGAGTATCAAAAATTTATGGAAGTAAAAGAAACAGGCTGGATAAATTTATCAATGGCTAAAAAAATGAATAAATAATATTTGTTTTATGATTTATTTATGCTATAATTTTAGTTAAATCTAATCGCTCATTACATGCTACTTACATGGCCTGGGACGGTGTAATGAGAAGGCAGGAGCCGAGAGAACCTTTCTCTCGGCTCTTTTTATACCTTCCAATTTTACCTTATTATTTATTTGAACCTAAATATTTTAAAAATTTATTATTGGTGGACAATATAAGTGATGTTGTTGAATCTACTGTCGAGGAATATGCATTTAAAGATTCTATAAAATTATAAAAATCAGGTGCCTTTTTATATGAATTAGCATAAATGCTAACTGCTTCAGCATCAGCTTGACCTCTTATTTTTTGAGCATCTAAATATGAACCAGATATAATTTCTTTCTCTTTTTGGATTTGCTGTCCTATGATTTCTTCTTTCTGACCTCGACCTTGAGCCCTATATTTTTCAGCAATGGTATTCTGTGCAGTTATCATTCGATTAAATAAATCTTGTTGAACTCTAGAATTATAGTCAATTCGTTTTAACTGAACATCAACCACTGTAATCCCTATATCTAATTCGATTAATTTTTCACTCACAGAATGTAATATATTCTGTGTTATTTCTCTTCTTGCTCCACTTATTTTAATATCTGCTATTTTATTTTCAACAGTATTCGTATTCATAAAATCAAAACTATCTTTTGGCATATCACGATCAGAGTAACGAACAATTTCTTCCATTACTTTTCCTGTAATTTCATTACGGATAGCACCATCAATTATATCATCTAATAATGATTGAGCAAGCATCTCATTTCGTGCTGATTTATAAAATTTTAAAGGATCTGAAATTACCCATCGAGCAAAACTATCTATAAAAATGTACTTATTATCTTTTGTTGGAATTTCTTCAGGTTTACCATCCCATTCTAAAATTCGTTTATCAAACTTGATTACAGTATTCATAATTGGTAATTTGAAATGTAACCCAGCATCTACAATGGGTTTATCACTTATTGGATCACCAAATTTTAATATTATAGCTTGTTCTCCTTCATTTAAAATATAAAATGAAGATGAAATTCCTATCAATATTGGAATAATTAATAATAAAAGTTGCTTTTTCATTTAATTACCTTTCTTTTGAAGGTTTAATAATGGAAGAAAATTTTCTAATTGTGCATCAATAATTATTTTATTTGGCACTTTTGATAATACTTTTCTCATCGTTTCTATATAAAGTCTATCTTTTGTAATTTGAGGTGATTTTTTATATTCTTTAGAAACATTATTAAACATTTCTACATCACCTTTAGCTTCATTTGTTCTTTGAATTGCATAACCTTCAGCTTCTTTTACGAGTCGTTTAGCTTTCCCTTCTGCTTGATAAATAATTTTATTAAAGTCTTTTCTTGCTTCATTTATCATTGCTTCTTGTTCTTGCTTTGCTCTATTTACTTCATTAAATGAATCGGATACTGGGCCAGGAGGGACTAATCCTTGAAGTTGAACTAATTGAATCGATATGCCTGAGTCATAAGAGTCTAATATTTTTTGCATTTCTTCTTTTGCCATAATATTAATATTTTCTCGTTCAGATTGTAATGCTTCTGTAAATGATCTATCTCCAACCATTAAACTCATTACTGTTTCAGAAACATCTCTAATTGTATTTCGCGGATCTTTAACTTTAAATAAATAATTCTTTGGATCTTTAATATTATATTGAACAATCCATTCAACTTCAGCAATATTTAAATCACCTGTTAACATCCAAGATTCATCTTGATAATTCTTTGTTGAATATTGTGTTCGTGTCCCAGATCTTCGAGTTCTAAATCCAAATTCTTCTTTGTATTGTCGAGCCACTTGTATTTTATAGACTTTATCTATTCCAAGTGGAAGTTTGAATTTTAAACCTGGAGTTGTTGTGCCTATATATTTTCCAAATCGGAGCACTACTCCGTTTTCATTTGCATCTACTTTATAAGCAGATGTGAAAATTCCTAATAATATTACCACACCAATTATGATAAATATTGGAGTTGATCCATTAATCAAATTTGGGGGTATATTAATATTAGGAGGTGTAAAGTTTGTATTGTCTGACATTGTTAACCTCGTTTATTATTTAAAAATTGAATAGGTAAAATTACTACTTATTTATTTTATGATTATGCTAAAATCCTATATATTGCCAATAATTAGAATTTAAATTCCAAATTTCTGAAATATTTATATCAATTTCACAAATAGGAAATTGTTTTTTTAGTTTGAAATATTTTTTTTGATTATTTTTAACAATTAATAATAATAAATCATTTTGAAAGTAGGGATTAATATTAATTGTAGATTGATTTGAATTTAAATTGAAATAATTCCTTTTATCCTTTACATTAAATCCGATATAAAAATTAAAATCTGATAAATTATTTAATATTTGAATTTCACATAACCCATTATTTAGAAGATGAACAAAAAGTGTATCTTCACTTAATATTAAAATATCAATTATTTTATTATCAAAAATAAAATTATTTGGAATTGATGAATTTATTTTTAATATTGAATCTAATAATTCAAAATCGACTTTTAATGAATCAAAGCCTTTTGAATAAAATGTATATGTGCTATTTTTCTTAATATTTATAGGTTTTTTAGGATTTACAAAATGTCCAAATGAATTAAATATTTCAAATTTTTCTGTAGTGAGTGGTTTAATATACAATTGTTTAGATTCAAATTGATCATTTATCCAGTTTGAAAAATTAAAAAATGAATAAATGAAAATTAAAAAAATGATTAATGAAATTAAAACAAATGAAATTGGTCCAGACTCAGGTTTCTTTTTGATGTTTTTCAAATATAGTTCAGAATTTCCGAGTAAATTATACTGAAGCCAACATGGGTTTGAATAGCCATATTTTTCAATAAATATTCGTTTTGTATTTAAAAGTGATGTTCCAATATCAGTTCCTTTTATAAATTCATTATAAAATAATACTGCAAGTTTTTTACTAAATTCGGTGTTTATTAATCCTGAAGTATATAAAATAGATTCCACACCATTTGTTTTTAATTGAAAAATATAGTTTGTATCATTTACCCTATTTTCAATTCCACATGTGTTACTAAATATAAAATCAGGGAAATTATTTAACTCAAAAAGAGTTGTGATGTCAATAATTTCATCTTCATTCCATTTCCAACCACTTTGATGTTGAGTTGTTTGAATATAGTGACCTGAATAATGAAATAATTTTGATGATGAAAATAATTCTGTAATTTCTTTTTTACTCTGGAACGGTCCTAAAATTGGTCCAGTAAATAATTGATTCCCATTTTCTAATATTGCTGAAATTTCAATTAATTCATTTTCAACCGATTCATTTATATCATTATCACAACTGAAATTACCAATTAAATTTATATGTTGTTGATTATTTTTATTTGAGGATGATGGGGGAGTTGGAATATTTCTAACGAATTGAAAATATTCAGATAAAAAATATTCTCCTGTATAAAAAAATTCAAATGGAATAAATCCTAAACTTTGATCAAATTCAATTACTATTTTTGGTGAAAGTGTTTTCTTTTCAATTTCAATATCATTTATAAATGATGAGAAGCATAAATTGAAAAGAGATTTGGAGTCTATTTTAAAATTATTAAATAGTTCAATCCGAAGATGAAGATTTTGGTTTATTTCATTTATTAGACTATTTAATCGCGTAGAAACACTTATTACTTCATTTAAATTACAAATATATTCAATTGTATTAGATGATTGATTTTTTTGGTATAAAATCCTGAAACTATCATTCTCAGTAGATATAAATTGGAACTTTAACATAGAGATTAGGAAATGTCTAAGTTTATTTCCCCAAGATTTTTCTTTTTATTTATTGAAATTTTATATCTACCTTTATTAATGAGCACTGATTTTGTAGATCCTGTTGAATCAGTTAATAGTGAGTTTAATATTTCATCATTTTGCACTAATTTAAATTGAATATTTTTTATTGGTAAGTCATTTTTAGCCTTCAATTTAAAATGAATTGAAATTGTTACCTCATCCATAGGTGTGCAAATGCAAGTAATAAAATAATTATTTAATTCATTTTTAAAAAATAATTCAGTATTTGTATTACTTCTAAATGCAGGCATTGGAGAAATAGGTGCTAAAAAGTCAAAACCAGAAATAATATCTAATCCATTACTTAAAATAGATATAGCAATATCCATTATATTTTTCTCTTCATAGCCTAACGTTGCTAAAATAGATTTATGAAGATGTGCGGGTGGTTTAGAAATAATTGGATTTGTTATAACTCGTTTTAATTCATTTACAAATGTTAATAAATCAGGATTTAATTCAATCAGTTGTTTTATTCTATTATTTTCAGATTTATTTAATTTTCCGTCAATATATGCTAATATTGTTTCCTGCTCAATATTTAAGTTCAATTCTATTAATAATTTTTTTAGTTCGTTATTCATAATTATTTGACGATGTAAATGTTAAATTTCTTCCAAAAATTGTTTTAATTTTTTTATTGCTCTAAATTTTACACTACTGATTGTATTTATTGATTTTTGAAGATGCTCAGCAATCTCTTTTTCTTTCATTTGATTAAAATAAAATAATTCAATTACGTGTTTTTCATTTTCCTTTAAACTTTTAATTGCTTGTTTAAGGCTATAAATATCAGCAAAGTCTGTAAAATGTGATGTAATCTCAATGTTTTCGATACTGTCATAGTTTTTAGATTTATTATAACCAGCAGATTTTATATAATCTAAAATTGTATTTACAGCTACTTTATAAAGAAATGTAGAAAATTTTGATTTACCTTCCCACATTCGAATCCGTTTTTTATTGTTTGAAAATAATTTTACTATTATTTCTTGAAATAAGTCTTCTCTATCCGATTCAGATAATTGATCATATTTATAAAGTGCACCCCAAATTAATGGTTCTATTAATTTAATAAATTCAATTACTGAAGAATTATTGTCCTTGAGTACTTTATTTATCAAAATTTTATTCAGATTGTTGAAAGATTGGCTCATATTACTATGCAATATTATTGACTTGAAAACAGTAAAAACAAAAGAATCTTATAAATTAATCATTTTTCTTTTTAAAAAGGGGGTAAATAGTTGAAATTTCAGTATGTTGCAAACCATATTATTTATGTTTTTCCTTGGGTTAACAATTTTTGGTGCAAAATTAGTATTTACAAAAAGTGGGAACCATGATGCTGATTTTATGATAAAATTATTTGGGTATTTATTATTAATGCCTGGGATCATTGGCTTTTTACAATTACTACCTTAAAAATAGATTGAAATTATGAAACAATTTGAAATTGAATATTGTGAAAAATGAAATTATCATCCAGAATTTGACCGGGTGTCAAAATTGATAAAAATGAATTTTTCAAATGTTATTGTTAATGGAAATATTAATCCTCCGAGAAGTGGTGCTTTTGAAGTTATTTTAAATAATAAACTAATATTTTCTAAATTTGAAATGAATAGATTTCCAACAGAAAATGAGATAAGTAAATGGTAAATTATGTTTAAATTTAGCTATAATTCTCTAGGAGATATTTTTTCCACTTCTCAAGCAAATGAATTTAAGCTTGCAAAAATTGGAATTGGGTTTATTTTCTTGGGAATTGTATTATATTTACTAAAAGAGTTACTTATTGGATTCGTCTCTTTTATATTATTTATCATTGGAGCAGGCTTTTTAATCAAAGCGTTTAAAGTCTGGAGATCAAATAATCAAATCCATATTAAATAAAATTATATATGTATAAACTATTAAAATTTAAAATATTATTATTTTTATCACTTATTTTCTTTTCCTGTGACTTAAGTTTTTTGATTCCAGACAAAGAAGAGCCTCAAATAAACTGGCAAGAATATAGGATAAACTCAAATCCATTTATCGAATTTAATTCAGATAATTTAGAAATTAATCCAGGGTATGAGATATTAGAATTCAAAGTAAAAGTAACTGACGAAGCAAGTGATATTGATAATGTTCAATTATATGTAGTAGAATTAGACTCCGTTGTTTATTCTACAAAATCAACTATTCAAACTGATATTTATGTATTAAAGTGGAATTCAACTCAAGTTGAGTTTCCAGATTCAGTTTATACTTTAAAAATAAAAGCCATGGATTCAAGTGAAAATGAGAAAATAAGCTCATCTTTAATTGTAAATTTAGATCAATCTATGGGAAACCCATTACCTCTGGATATTATTTCTGTAATTAATAAAGAAAATTCAAACTGTATTTATTGGGAATCTATTATAATCGATAGTATTCCAGATTTTTCACATTTTAATATATATATTTCTGATGAGTCTTCTGAAGAGAAATTAGACATTGAGTCTGATATTAATTCAAATTTTTATTGTCATAATGAATCTTCAGGTAATGAAATTTTGTATAATGTCGCCGTTGTTGATTCTTTTGGATTTGAGTCTGAGTTGACTGAATTTTATTCTAATATATTTGACTATTATCCAATACCAATAAATTTCACGCAAATTTCCTATGTTGGTGATTCTGTTATTTTTGATTGGACTGAATCTCCCGATGTTGATTTCGTTCGTTATGAATTATGGTTTGATTGTTCAGATTGTGAATTTTCAAATGAACCATTTTATGAAGTAACAAATATTAATCAAACTTCTTATGAATTAGGATTGTTCACTAATAATAATTCTGAATATTTATACCCTAACCGGTATAATGAATTTTGGGTAAAAGTAATTGATAATTCTGAACAAGCAAGTTCTGGTGATATTTATATGACCCCACCAAATAATTCACCTCAGGCCGTAAATATTAAATCAATTGATTATTCCGTAGAAGGAATAAATATAGAATGGTATTTAGGTGAATTGGATGTCTCTAATTTTAATTCGTATAATATTTATCATTCAATTTCTGAAACAAGTGATAAAATTAAGCTCACAAATGTTTTAGATATAAATACTTCAAATTTTAATTTAGATTCATCTTTTGTATCTGAAAATGGATTATTTTCTTTTAGTGAAAATTTCAGTCCATTTATAGAAAATTGGTTTTGGGTGGGTGTAGAAGATAAATTTGGAAATATTTCAATTGGTAGTGGTATGACAAATTTAATTGATATTCCACCACCAAAAGTTGAGATTACAAATTGGACATATTGGAAAGGAAATGACAATAGTGAAAATATTCCAGATACTATAATTGTTCATTGGGAAAGTGTTGAAAATTTGATATCAGATTTTAAATCATACACCGTATTTTCTTCTACAGTTTCAGATTCATTGGAAGATACACTTGGGCAGGTTTTAAATATTGATGAAAATAGTTTGTTAATGACTTATTTTTGGGATGAGGAGGTTTCATGTAATCAATCGGGTGAATTATTTTTTTGGGTTGAAGTAGAAGATGGTTGGGGACAAAAAACAATTTCTGAACATAGTTTGTTTTCTGAACAACCACCGGATAAACCCTATATTACAAGCATCTATTTTGAAAATGTAGATGCAGAAAATAGGCAGTATGTAATTGAATGGAATGGTAGTATGGATGAAGATTTTAAATCGTATTCATTATACTATAGACATGAAGAAGCATTTAGTTATAATGATGTATTCGATGAAAATTGCATTGAAGATAATTCTGATATTATAAAAGTTGGACCATTTATAGATAATCAATTGACGCAATATATTTATACTATGGAAGAAGAAGATTGGATAATGTATTTTTTAGTGGTTACGGAAGATGTGTGGGGACAAAAAAGTTTTAGCAGTCAAGAAGAATATGATGTGGCAGAAAAAGCAACGCCGTTTAATCAAATTGTATTTCAATCAAATAGAGATGGATTGAATAATGTTTTCAGTGTTGAATTAGATTTTGAAGATCCTGGATTTCCGAGATTACAATTATTTTCAAATGATGTGGGCGAAAGTTATTCTCCACGTTTTGAACCATGGGGAGCAAGAATTATTTTTTATGGACGAGAAAATGGAAACTTTGAAATATTTTCAATTGGGGCTGGTGGACGAGATTTACAAAACTTGACGAATCATCCTGGGAACGATTATAATCCTCAATTTACTTCAAATGGTTCTCGGATTATTTTTGAATCTGTACGAACAGGTAATTTTGAAATTTATAGTATGAATAAAGATGGTTCTGATTTAAATCAATTAACTTTTAATAATGGAAGTGATAAGGATTTCAATATTACAAATATTATTTCAGGTACTGATAAAATAGTATATTGTTCAACAATTGCTGGTAATTTAGAGATATTTGTAATGAATGAAGATGGGACACAAAAACAAAATATTACAAATCATCCTGAATCTGAATATGAACCAGATATTAATGATGATGGAAGCCAAATTATTTATATTGGTGAAGTGAATAATCAGGTTGATTTATTTTGGTATAATATAGAAACTGGTGATAGTCTAAAACTAACAAATGACAATTATATCGAACGCAACCCAAGATTTGTAATGGATGGATTTTCTCCAAATGGTGAAATGGGTAACTTTATCGTTTATGAAAGTAATCGTGATGGTTCATGGTCAATTTACTTTATAGAAATCCCAACAACTATTGATGGCTTTGAATCGAATATAATTGATGTAATTGAAAACAACAGTTCTAACCAAGTTAACCCAAGTTTTGCTAATATAATTCTGAATGATATTGATGGTGTATATATGGTTTATGAATCCGATGAAAATGGAACCAGTTCAATCTTTTTAACAGATGAAACTAATTCGGTTAATTATAAAATTAGTGATGAATTAGGTGATGATTTTTTACCACAAATTCAACCGTAATATTAAATTTGAATTGAATTTAACTTTTCAGCTTTAATAATATACCTTAGTGGAGCATCTCCAATATAATTAAATGGATAACACGTAATTAGCGTTAATTCAGTATAATCATATTGATGTAGCCACTTTGTATCCATTGGGTTTACAATATGTATTGAAATTACAACATAATTTACAACTGCTGTTTTGCTCTCTAAAATTATTTGATTACCTTCTAATAGCTTTTCTAATCCACTAAAAAATGAATCTCTATGACCTGCAATTACGCAATTACCTCTCATATTTGGTAAAGCTGTTTCATATATATGCCCGGAACCATATTCTAAACTTCCATTACTTGCACCTTCAATAATGATATGGTCAAATTTTATTTTTGGGATTATCAACCTTCCAATTGGGTATGTATTTGACCAAGACCACGGTTTTGTATTTTTCTGTGTAGATTTTGTTACTTCCCATGCTTTTTCTAAAAGGAATTGACCTATAAAACCTTTTGAATAAAATAGCAGGGAATTTCCAATTAGAAAACTCCCCACGATTAGGAACAAGAAAGAGAAATAATTAAATTTCATTTGTGTTTAAGTTTTAAAATTAAACTGATAAATATTGAAACCAATATGGAAAATATGCCAGTGAGAAATAAAATTGGATATTGAGTTGCTGTTTGAGGTAAAGTTTTTTTAATTGCCGCATCATTATCTATTTGTTTTGAGTTTCTATTTTCTGCCATTATTGGCTTTCGGCGGTTTGCACTTTTAAAAATGCCATCATAACTCCAACCATAAGGCATCTCAACAGGGATATTTTTTATATTATACGCTAATGAAGGATTTGTGATTTTATTTTCAATCGCAATAAATGATGTAAATTGAGTTATTATTTTAAATGATTTAGCAATATCAATTATCTGTTGTTTTGACTCTTGCCTACCTCTTCTAAAGTCATTCATTAATTCTTTAACTTTCATTCTTGCCCAAATTGTTGATATTCCTTCAGCAGGCTTTGCTTGATTTAGATCTAATGATAAATGTTGAATAAATCGATTTCCATTTAAATTTCCTGAAAATTTAACTTTTTCATCACTAATTTCATTTAATTTTCCAATGACAGTTAACGGTTGTCCTTTATATAAATCAGGAAGTGTTTTTGGATAAATTTCACAATCACTTGGTAATTCTAATAATAAATCCGTAATTATGGGATTTTCAATTTTGGAGAATAATTCAGTCACTTTTTCTTTTACTTGGCTTTGATTATGAATATACGTAAATGTCCCTTTTCCGAGTTCAGATATTTTTTCTAATAAATAACCATTTGATGCATGCCCAATTGCAAGTGTGAACAATCGGCTATTTCCTAATTTATTTTCAACTAAATTAAATAATTGATTTTCATTTCCAACAGAACCATCCGTTAAAAATACCACCATCTTCATTTTATCATTTTGTGGGGTGAAATCAAATCCTGCTTCTAATGCCGGTTGAGCCATTGTCCCACCATTTGCATGTAATTGATTAATGAAATTTATTCCACTTTGTTTATTTTCATCATTTGCCGGCAAAGAATTGGAATTAAATGATGAATACTTATTATTAAAAGCAATAATATTAAATGATTCTTCGGGTTTTAATCGCTTTAATATTTCAATTAATGCTGATTTTGCTTGAAGGATTTTAGTCCCTTGCATTGATCCTGAAATATCTAAAATAAATATTATTTCTTTATTGATTATTTTTATATTTCCTTTAATTTGTGGTGGCATTGCCATAAGTAAAAAATATTCTTCATTATTAAAAGTGGAAGTAAACAACGCCGCTTGTGGTTGGTTTTCTGGTTTAATTGAATATTCTAAAATAAAATCTTTATTTGGAATTATTGCTTGATGTTTTAAAGTGATATTATAAAGTCCATCAATAATTTCGCTTTCAATCTTATGAGTGGGACTTAATAATTTTTCAATCGATAATCCTGAATTTAATTTTATTGAGATATTCAAATTATTACCAGTACGCATACCTTCTGGAATAATTGGGGGAGTTATTCGAGAGGCATCTGGCACTATATCTGTATCCAATGCCCAGCCTGTTCCTGAATAACCTCTAATTGTATTTCCTGGAATAAACCGTGGTCCGACAACCATTGGGAACTTATATGAAAACTTTCCTTCTTCATAATATAATTTTTCAACTAATTTTAATCGAATAATGACATGTTCACCCGGTAAAATATTTGCAACGGAATTTGTGAATATATTTGGGCGTTCTTGTTCCGTAAGTCCTGCCTTTTTTCCTTGAGATTTTGCCTGTTCATATTTTTTTCGTGCTTCAACTTTTTCTTCAACTTCACCTTTTATATGTCTATCACCAATAATCATTTCCATATCTCTAACCGCACAATTAGCAGATAATGGAAAAACATAAATTGTTTCTATAATTTCATTCGTGTCATTAATGTAATGTTGATCAACTGTAGTGGACGCAATCATACCTTCTATATTAACATTAACGATTGTATTTAAGTTAGGCATTGGCTGGTAAAACCCACTTTCACCCTCTTTGATTACAAGCGTGCCTTCAGTAATATCAGAAAATTTCACGGGAGCTAAATTGGATTTTTGTTGAATATGGGTAATTATAGAATTTATATTATTCTTTTCTATTGGGTGAGTTTCATTTATTGTATTTCCAATAATCACAGATGTTAAAATAAATAAAATAGTTTTTGTTAAGAGCGCTTTCATTTTCAATCCTTTTTTGATTTCGTTAATTTTACTCTAATTTTTAGAGCTAATTAATAGACGATGTAATTATTATAATTCTTTCATATAAATATTAAATAAATAGAAATGAAGATTTTTCAATTATACATTGAACAAAGGATATGAATAACTATGCAAAATATCACAATTTTATTCAATAAATATTAAATTTAACTTGTATATATGCAATTATTATTTAGAAATTAGTTGAACGAGAATTCAATTAAATGATAATAATACCAGAAATTTTTAAAACTAATAATCCAATTGATGATTATTTGCATACCAAAATCGATATTAAATCATCCATTTGGCGTGAATATCTCTCTCATATAAAACTAATCCATCAAGATTATAACCTTAAAAAAATTGACCCTAATAAAAAATTAGATAATATTTATACTCATCATTCAATTTTAATTATTTTAGGTAGGGGTCGTTATCAAATCAGACATGGTGGTTTATTGAATGGTGCAAAATTAATAGGATATGCTTATAAATTAAATGAAAATAAAAATGATAATTTATCTGCGGTAATAATATTAGAAATGGTTTCGTTTTTAGGGATTATAGGAAATTTTGAAATTGCACGATTACTTTTACCTCAAATCTCTTTGATTTCAACGAATACATATTTATTAAAAATATCTCATTATTTTTTTTTAGTTCAAGATATGCGAACAGGGAATTTAAAAGACATTTCGCACCTTAACCAATCACTTGACTATTTTACAAAAATAAAATCCAATTCTTATATTTTATATCATCAAAAAATATTAGCGAATTATTATCGTCGAAAAGGGAACTATAAAAAAGCAAATTCTATTTATACTACTGCTATTGAAAATGCTAAACTTAAAAAATTAACTCATATTCAGTTGGCATTAACTCATGATAATGGTTTACTTCATTATTATATGAAATCAAATGAAACTGCGATTAATATTCTAACTGAATTAATAAAAATAACAACTCATATTTACACTTTAGCATTTATTCATTCTAGTTTAGGGTTTATTTATCAAAAGTTAAATCAATTGGATAATGCATTAATTCATTTTCAAAATGCATTTGAAAAAGTGATATTCAATAATATTTTCCAAATGGAACCTGGATTATGCTTGTATTTAGGCAGAATACATAAAGAAAAAAATAATATATCATTAGTACAATATTATTTTGAAAGAGGGTTTAATTCTGCACAAGATTTAGTAAAACAAAATTTTCCATATAATGGTGATAGATTAAATGCAATAGAGTCCTATATTCAGTTTTTAAAAGATTACCCCAATTTAATTGTAAGTCCATTAGATAATTTAGATTTTAGTTTTGCAATAAATAAAAATCTTGATGAAATACGAAAAATATTTCATTTTCATTTAATAGCTAAATTGATGTGTGAATTTGGATCTGTTCGTAAATCATCAAAATTTATAGATTTACCTGAAAGGACTTTTCATCATATAAAACAGCGTAGTATAAATCATAATATTCCAATCCCTGTATATTTAATTCATTATTTTATTACTAAAAATAATACAAATTGGAAAAATATTAATATTGAGTTTGATAGACAAATATTATTATTTCTAACTCAATATTATGGGAATAAACTAAATGCAAGTAACAAATTAAATATTAGTTATGCTCATTTTGTTAAAATTTCAAAAAGATGATGGGCTTAAATAATATCAACCACCCTGTTTCGAAAAAAAAGCTCATCGCATGCTCAATCTCTCCATTAAAAAGGAAAAGAAATAAGGTGAAGCCGACAGGGGAGGTCTAAATAAGTGATGAATATTGAGAAAAATCAAAATAATATTGATTTTAGGGATGAGAATGCTAAAACAAATATGGTCATTCTGAATGACATGAAAATAAAAAAATAGACATGGAGAAATAAGATGAAACACACACTACTCATATTATCAGTATTACTGCTGAATTTCACTTTTGCACAGGACTGCTATTCTAACACAGATTGCAATGATGGATCTGCATGCATTTCGTATCCAGGTGATTGTAATTTTGAAAATTTCCCCGGATATTGTTTGGAATTAATGGAGGATTGTAATGAAACAAGTGGCATTAGTTATTGTGATTGTAATGGAAACGATGTAGAATATATTTCTTCTCTTGAATGTGTGGGAAGTGGAGTCGATTATTATGGTGATTGTACACCACCATGTGATGAAGATATTTGTGTAGATTGGATTAATAATGAAATAATTACAGAAGAGGATGCTATTTTTTCATCCAATTTTTCAGGTGATATCGGTTGGACTTATGAAATTAGCCAAGATACAATTTGGATTAGACAGACTGTTCCGCAATTTGAAGGCGAAAAATTATTTGAATTCGTATTAAAAGATAATGGAATCAATAATCTCCCTGATTTTATTAGATTTTCAGTACATATTTATTGGATGATGCCTTATAATGAATATAGTTATGAACTTGAATTAGGTCAGATAGAATTTCAAGATTGGAATTTTAATGAATTACATACAGGGAAAATAACAAATAATTCCGTTGAACATCCTGAAGTATTTTACTTTTGGGCAGAGTCTGAAAATACTACCTGCAATTCCGACACAGATTGCGATGACGACTTTGCCTGCATCCCAAGTTTGGGTGATTGTGAATATGAAATTGCACCTGGAAGTTGTATAGATGTTGATTTTAATAATATTTGTACCACTGTAATTGATTATGTCTGTGGATGTGATGGGGTAACCTACGGAAATGAATGTAATGCTAATTCCATGTTTGGAGTGGGCATCGCCTACGAAGGGGAGTGTGAACCCGAAAATACTACCTGCAATTCCGACACAGATTGTGCTTACGGTTTCGCCTGCATCCCCCCAAGTGGCGACTGCAACTTTGCCACTGGTCCCGGTGAATGTATGGAACCGGGTGGAGCATGTTTTGATGATTGGGTACCAGTGTGTGGCTGTGATGGTGAAACTTATTCTAATGAATGTTACGCTCATCGTGATGGCATGGGCATCGCCTACGAAGGCGAGTGTGAAGAAGAAACCGATGTTACTTTCTATCTCGGTGATATTGACTATACCAATAATACGGTAGAGGTGTGGATGGAAAATTCAATTGATATTGGAGGTGCCCAATTATGGTTTAGTGGTTTTGATATTGGAGGTGCGAGTGGAGGTTTGGCGGGAGAATATGGCTGGATGTTTTCAGGACCAGCGAACTCAGTTATTTTATTTGATCTTCAAGGTGGCACCATACCACCGGGCAGTGGGATATTTTTCAATATTTATATAATAAATGTTCCCATAGAAGACCTTTGCATTACTCAAGCCGTCGCATCCGATATTTCTGAACAGGAATTAACAGTAAGTATTGGTGATTGTATTCCCTACGAAGAAACTGAAGTCACTCTCACTTTTGACTGCCCCGAATCAGTGGTGGCAGGCAGTGAAGAGAATGAAATTACAATAATGATGGAGAATAGTGTTGATGTAGATGGAATTCAAATTGAAATAGAATTTGATCCAAATATAATTGAAATTACAAATGTTATTACTAACAATCATTTGGGTTTTACTAGTTGGAGTTTTACCGATTCTTCACATATAAAGATTTTAGAATTTACTGGGACTGGTTGGTTTTTAACTCCAGGAATTAGAGAATTATATTTAATTGAATTTACTGGATTACATGAAGGTGAAAATCAGTTTAGCTTTTCAAATATACAAATGGCACACCCTTCTGGTAATCCCATTGAAAACATAGATTTTTCAGATTCTTGCACTATTCCTGTGGTTGAACCATTTACCGACCAATGTGTGGAATTATTTGGATTACCGTGGCCCGAATGTTTGGCAGAATCGGGATATGGCATCTATAATGGCAGTTGCGAAATAGTATATTGTGGTACTTTTGACGGATATGGCAATGATTGGTCGCCTTGGATTTATGATACAATGGAAGCATGTGAAGAGGCATGTCCACAAGAAATGGTACACTTTAGTATTGAAAACCAATTTGCCTTTACCGAAGATTCCATTGAAGTTGATATTATTATGGATAATAATTCAGGAAGCGGTGGCGGTATCCAAATGGAAATTTTATTTGATGACGAAATTTTAGGACTAAATAATGTCATCGCCGGTGCACAATATCCACCCGATTGGTTACTTAATTTTGGCGGAAATACAATTTTAGGTTATTCATTTAATACTACTTATTTATTAATGGGTAGTAATCAACAGTTATTACAAATGCAAATAACTGCATTAAATGAGGGAATGTCTATTATCTGTATGGAAGATATTACAGTCAGTGATCCCAATGGTCAACCTCATCCAACCTCATCTTATTGCGGTGTCATTCAAGTTGAGGATATGCCACTGCAACATTTCACCAATATCCTTAATGGATTTGAAAATGAATATATAAATTATGATGATGAAACGGGTGATGGTACAACGCCTATCATATTTATAGAAGAAAGTGATGGGGTAGATGTGGGCGATGAAATTGGACTCTTTGACATTGGTGGCGTAATAGGCGATGAATGTCCTCCTGAATATAGTGAAATATTGGTGGGTGCATCTATTTTTAATGGAGGACCTTTAGAAATCACCACTTATGGAGCAATTCAAAATTGTGATGAAGATTTATTGTTACCGGGATTTATTACTGGTAATGAATTTATTGTGAAAATATGGAAAGCCGCTGAAAATTTGGAATATCCTGCATATTATAATGGGCAAACAGGACAATTGACATGGACTCCAAACAATATGAATATCCCAATGTTGACGCCAGCTCCATTAATTTCTTATGATGTTAATTTGGATGGTGAGTTGAATGTTTTGGATATTATTTTAACCGTGAGTATAATTCTTGGTGAAGCAGAAGAATTGGATATTACTTGGGGACAGGAACACACTGCCGATACAAATTCGGATGGGTTAATAAATGTAATTGATATTTTAGTCATGGTGAATACTATTATGGAAGAATAAAAATTAGACACCTTAACTACCCCTCAATCCACTCATTGAGGAGGAGGTGAGGTTTGGCTTACAGAAAACAAGAGGTCTTTTATGGTTCATTATTTTATGAAAAAAGTAATAGCGACGCATGCGTCGCCACTACAAAATAAATTTACCATCTACATATTCTTAAAAAAAATGGGTATTTTAAATCATAACTCATAGCTCAAAATTCATAACTCATAATTGTAAGTTTTCATACTCCAGAGGAGTAAACTATTCGTAAAAATTCAATCAAATAAAAGATTAGCTCCATTGGAGAGGACTAATAGATATCTCTTACAGAGTTCATTTCATTTCATTTTAATTTATAATTCATAACTTATAATTCAAAATTGTACACCTCTCCGAGGTTAAGAAAAACCATATGATTAATAAAGTCCAAGTTGGTTTTGTATCGGTTCTTTATTTTATTAAAAAAGGTAATAACGACGTATGTGTCGCCACTACAAAATAAATTTACCATTTACATATTCTTAATAAAATGGGTATTTTTAGTCATAACTCATAATTGTACCCATCTAGCATATCCTAACCCGTTAAATACCGTAACGACAATTAGTTTTGGTGTGCCAGAGACTTTGCACGCGATGTCTCTACAAGTCTTTGATATTAACGGACGATTAATTAAACATTAATTGATGGTCAAATAGAAGCAGGTTTTCATACAATTGAATGGAATGCAGAGGGTTATCCAAGTGGTGTATATTTTGTTAAGTTGAATGCAGGCGATCCTTCAGCAAGCTCAGGACAAGGATTTACACAAACACAGAAATTGATGTTAGTGAAGTAGTTTTCATTTATAAATAATAAAATTGCAACCTGTAGGCAATCCCCTTTTAATTATTTTAAAATTTATTCTTTATAAACAAATAAAATATAAAATAGTTACAAGGTCTTTAAATTCTAATGCAAATGATGTCCCATATTATCTGATAGAATACAATGAATTAGAATTCAAGAAATATAACTGAATAAGTATTTGAAAATGATGCGTTAAAACACCGAAATTAATAGGCTAAAATCGAGATAGTTTTTGAAGAATATATCAGCTTTAAATATTAAAAATAAACGCGTATTAATTCGGGTGGACTTTAATGTTCCTTTAGATGAATCTGGGAAAATTATAAGTAACTTTAGAATTCGGTCTGCAATACCTACAATTAAATATTGTTTAACTCAGAATGCCTCAATTGTTTTGATGAGTCATTTAGGTCGCCCAAAAGGAACAAAAACACCGAAATTTTCTTTAAAACCACTGGCTGAAGAATTAGAATCATTGCTAAATACGGAAATATTTTTCTCTGAAGATTGTATAAGTGATGAATCAATTGAATTGTCAAAAGATCTTTTTCCCAAAGAAATTCATTTATTAGAGAACTTGCGATTTTATAATGAAGAAGTAGATAATGATAATGAGTTTTCCGCAAAATTAGCAGAACATGGTGAAGTGTTTATAAATGATGCTTTTGGAACTGCTCATCGTGAACATGCTTCAAATTATGGTATTTTAAATTATTTTGATGATAATGGCTATGGGTTTTTAGTTGATAAAGAATTGAAATATTTTGAGAGAAAATTATCAAATCCAGTTGAGCCATATACTGTAATTCTTGGAGGAGCAAAGGTCGTTGGAAAAATAGAGCTCATTGAAAGCCTTATGAAACAAGCGGATAATTTTTTAATTGGCGGTGCAATGGCAAACCCATTTTTAAAAATACTCGGAAAAAATGTTGGTGCAGTTAATATTGATGAAGAAAATTTAAATATTGCAAAATCAATATTAGAAAAAGCGAAGCAAAAAAATATAAATATTGTTTTACCTGTGGATGTAATTGCGTCAAATGAATTATCGGATGAAGCAGATTGGTCAGTTATGACACTTGAAGAATTACCTGCTAATTGCTATGGATTTGATATTGGACCTGAAACTTGTGCGATTTTTAATGAGTATTTGATTAATTCAAAAACAGTTTTTTGGAATGGGCCTGTCGGAATTGCAGAAATGCCTCAATATTCAATTGGAACTCAATCATTGGCATCAACTTTGAAATCTTTAACAGAAGAAGGTGTTATTACTGTAATTGGTGGTGGAGATACAGCTTCTATTTTAATGGCAAGTGGGCATGATGATAGTTTCTCACATATTTCAACAGGGGGTGGTGCATCAATTCAATTATTAAGTGGACATAAATTACCTGCTTTAACAGAAATGGAAGTTATTAATTCATGAAAAATTACTGCATTGCAAACTGGAAAATGAATCAATCAATAGATAATTGTAATGAATTTGCCAATTATATGAATGAAAATTTTAAATATAATTTTTCTGAAATGATAATTTGTCCGTCATATATTCATCTTAATTTAATGAACAAATTATTTACTCATTCAAAAATAAAAATTGGATCACAAAATATTTCTGAATATGTAAATGGAGCATTTACGGGTGAGATTTCCCCTGAAATGTTAATTGACTTAAATATAAATTGGTCGATTGTAGGACATTCTGAGAGAAGGCAAATATTTAATGAGTCTGATAAAATTGTCAATGCAAAACTCACTAATATAGTAAAAAACAGAATTAATCCAATTCTTTGCATTGGTGAAACATTGGAAAATAGACAGTCTGGAAATACAAATTCAATATTAAAAATGCAATTAGAAAAAGCATTAAATTCTATCGATTTTTCTGATGTAAATTTACTTATTGCGTATGAACCTGTTTGGGCAATTGGAACAAGTGTTCCTGCTGAATTAAATATAATTTCAGAGACACATGATGAGATAAGAAAATTGCTAACACAATATTTTTCTAATGATTGTTTTGTACCACTATTATATGGTGGTAGTGTAAATCCTGAAAATTGTTATGATATTTTAAATATTGAAAATGTGAATGGTTTTTTAATAGGTGGTGCTTCATTAAATCCACAAAAGTTTTTAAATGTATATAAACAAATGAATAAAATAGGAGTTAAATCTTTATGATTTATTATTTAATAGTAACAATTATGGTTATTATTTCGTTAATGTTAGTTGGTGTTATACTGTTACAACAAAGTAAAAGTGGTGGTATGGGAACAGCAATGGGACAGTCTGCAATGAGTGCTGCTTTTGGTGGACAAGGTGCAGATAAATTATTAACTAAAATAACTGCAGGGCTTGCAGGAACTTGGATGTTTCTTGCTTTATTAATTAACTTTTTAACACACCCAGATGTTGATTCTTCCATAAGTGTTGAATCAGTTGTGAGCCAAAGAGCAAATCCAACGGAACAAGTGGTCAGTGAACCTGTTACTTCTAATCCCTCTTTTAATGAAACAACTTCGTCAGATTCTGGAAAGTAAATTTCTGAATCGCTGAAGTGGTGAAATTGGTAAACACGCTGTCTTGAGGGGGCAGTGGGAGAAATCCTTTGCGGGTTCAAGTCCCGCCTTCAGCACGAACTTTGGAGAAAATTATGAAAATAACTAAATTTAAAATATTATTAATTATTTTATCATTAACATATGGTTCTAATATTGGTGAATTAAGGTTGCAATATGAAAATGGTGAATTCCTAATAGCATATAATTCTACTATGGAATTTGTTAATAATAATTCTGAAGATCCTTTGGGGTTTGTATTGGCTTCTGAAATTGCACTTTCATTAGATAGTTTAGGTAAGGCAAATGAATATTTATTAAAAGCGATTGATCTAGATAAAGCAAATGAATCATTTCGTAAACAATGGGCAAGTTTAGATTCTTTAAGACAGAAATTGAAGGAAGCAAATCGTAAAAATGATAGTGGATTAATTAACGATGCAATCATTGCTTATGAAGATATTATTGATTCAAATCCAAAATTTGCAATGCCATATCATCGGTTAGGGCGAATTTATTATTCAGAAAATAATTTTGATGACGCTGTTTATTATTTTAGAAAAGCGATTGAAGTAAATCCATTCAATAAATCATACCAAAATGATATTACAAATATTGCTAAAAAATTAGCACTTGAAGGTGATAAAATTTTTAAACGAAAAAATTATGAATCTGCAGTTGAGAAATATATTCAATCAACGAAAATTGACCCCACTTATACTGAGGCTTTTTATAGAGTAGGTAAAGCATATTATAAAATTGGAGATTTTGAATTATCTAAAACAAATCTAGAAAAAGCAATTGAAACGGATGATCGTCATGTTCAAAGTCTGAAATTATTAGGCGATATAGAATCTAAAGAAGGAAATGATGAAAAAGCAGTACATTGGTATGAAAAAGCTGTTGAAGCAAATTCAAATTATCATATTGCACATTATGCATTAGGAAAATCATTTTATCGGTTAGAAAAAAATGAATCGGCATTAATTGCATTAAATAGTGCTGTTATGGTTGATCCCACTTATGCAAAAGCGTATGAATTAATCGGAATTATTCATCAATCCAATGGTGAATTAGATGAATCTATTTCAAATTTTCAATTGGCGGTCGCAAATAATTCTAAAGCATATACTGCCAATTTTAGACTTGCATCGGTACTAAATGAATTAAAAAATTATTCTGAAGCAAAATTGGCAGCGAAAGCATGTATTGATATAAAACGAAAATATGCAGGTGCATGGTATGAATTGGGAGTTGCTGAGAAAAACTTGGGAAATAAAGCTGCTGCAAAAATAGCATTTAAAGAGGCTTCTAAAGATCGTAAATGGAAAAAAAATGCACAGTATGAAATTAAAATGTTAGATAAAGAATCTTAAATAATTTTCAAAAATAAATCGTATGTTAAGGGGCAATTTTTTGTCCCTTTTTTATATAGAATAGGTTGTAATGATAAAAGCGGTAATATTTGATTTAGATAATACATTGTTAGATTTTATGACAATGAAGTCGAGCGCAGTAAATGCGGGTGTTCGAGGTATGAAAGAAGCTGGACTCAATGTGGATACGGATGAAACCATTAAACATATATTTGATATTTATAATGAAAAAGGTTATGAGTATCAGGAAGTGTTTGATGATTTTATAAAACAGAAGATTGGCCATTTAGATTACCGAATTTTAGCGTCTGCAATAATGGCGTATCGTAAATCAAAGGAAGCTAATTTAATGTTATATCCCAATGTGAATCGGACTTTATTCATGTTATCTAAAATGGGCTTGAAATTAGGTGTTGTTTCGGATGCTCCGAGCCGAGAAGCATGGTTAAGGTTATGCTATGTCAATTTACATCATATTTTTGATGCTGTTGTAACTTTTGATGTTACAGGTGTACATAAACCTTTACCCGTTCCTTTTTTAAAAGTAACTGAGTTACTTGATATCCCACCAGAAGAAATGATTATGATAGGTGATTGGCCAGAAAGAGATGTAATTGGGGCAAAAGAAGTTGGGATGATGACTGCATTTGCAAAATATGGCGATACATTTGGTACTGAATATTCAGGTGCTGATTTTGATTTAAATGACATTTATGAATTAATTTCAATTGTAAATAAAATTAATAATTCATGATTTTTGTAGGTAATGATATTGTTGAGGTTAATCGAATTAAAGAACTAATTAATTCCTATAATCAGATATTTTTAGATAAAATATTTACTCCTAAAGAGCAGCAATTTTGTATTCAACGGAAAAACCCTAATATCCATTTTGCAGGTAGATTTGCTGCAAAAGAAGCAATTAAAAAAATATTACTTCAAATTTCAAAAAAACCAATTCCCTTAAATAAAATTGAAATATTAAGAGAAGTTGATTCAGCTCCATATATTTTTATTAATAATGAAGAAAATAAAGATATTAAAATTTCAATTTCGCATACAAATAATTATGCTACTGCTGTTGCTATTATGGATTATAAATGATTCCAATATTAACAAAATCTCAAGCATACCAATTAGATAAATCAACAATTGAGTCTGGGATTAGTTCTCAAGAAGAGTTAATGGATAATGCAGGATTTTCACTTGCCTGTCATATTTTAGAAAATACACCTAATCCATTTAATACACAAATTTTAGTAATTGTAGGAAAAGGAAATAATGGGGGTGATGGAATTATTACTCATCACTATTTGACCAAATGGGGGTGTAAATCAAAACTAATGTTTATTGATGAAGAAATTAAAAACTCATTTCTCCTTGGTAAATATAATATTTTAGAAAAATCTTATTTTATATATGATTCAACTATAAAAATTACTAACTATGATTTAATTATTGATGGGATTTTAGGGATAGGAATTTCGAGAAAATTAGATAAGAAAATGACTGAAATTATTAATAAAGTAAATTTATGTGAGAACATTTATTCAATTGATATTCCTTCAGGACTTTTTTGTGATTCAGGTAAAATAAAAGAAAATTCGATTTTGGCTCGTCAGACTCATACAATGGGATATCCGAAATTAGGTCAATTTATTAATGATGGTTTGAATGCTGTAGGGTTTTTACAAATTCATGATATTGGGTTCCCCGAATTTTCACCAATAATTTACTCATTAATTGAAGAAGAAGACATTGAAATAAACATAAAATTACCTCATGTTGGCTCTCATAAATATTCAAAAGGAAAATTAGTTGTAATTGGTGGCTCTGTAGAATATATAGGAGCATTGGAACTCGCTTCAAATGCAGGTTATAGGTCGGGGGCAGGGTATGTTAAAGCTCTTGTTCCATCTGAAATAAAAAATGTAATTAATAATAAAATTCCTGAATTAATTGTAAATTCTATTTCAAAACAAAATATTGAAAATGCAGTAAAATGGGGAGATGCATTTGTAATAGGACCAGGTTTGAAAATTGATAAAAATGATTTTCAATATATTTTAAATTTTATAAAAATAAGCGATAAACCAGTTGTTATTGATGCATCAGCTTTAAATTTTATTGGCTCAGAAGTATCAATAAATGATTTTCCTTTGCGAACTATATTTACACCACATAAAGGTGAGTTAATATATTTATCAAAAAATATTAAAACAAATTTCAATTTGCAACCGGTAGAATTTTTAGATGAACTTATCGAAAATTTAGGGAATAGATATTGTTTAATTAAAGGGCAACCTAACTATTTAGTCAATCCTGATGGAACAATTAATTTAATGAATCACGGGACACCTACATTATCTACAGCTGGAACAGGTGATGTGCTTGCAGGGTTAATTGGAGGGCTTTTATCGCAAGGATATTCTGAACAAAACGCAATGATTGTAGGAACATGGATTCATGCTGAATCTGCCTTAATTTTTGCAGAAAATTTTGGAGCAATAGGAATGATAGCAACAGATTTATTAGAATTTATTCCGTCAGCATTCGAGAAATATCTTGTTGATTGATAGAAAACCACAAAAGTTAATTTTTCTTTTCTATTTAATTTTAGTCGTTTTAATTTCTACTATTCCATCATCAATGTTACAAATTGGGAAACTATGGCGTTTTGATAAATATATTCATTTCATAGAATATTTATTTTTAGGTGCATTGTTATTAAATTGTATAACCCCAAAAAAATATTCACCAATTTTATTAATATTCACTTTATTATTTGTTATTATTTTTTCTGGAATAGATGAATTTATTGTTCAAAAATATTTTGGTCGAGGTCGATTTCCTGATTTAATGGATTGGAAAATGGACTCAATTGGTGCAGGAACAGGGATATTGATTCGTTATTTTATATCAAAAAAAATAACATGATAAAGTCATTATTCTTAAAAAACTTTGCCCTATTTAAAGAAACTCAAATTTTATTTGAAAATGGATTAAATATTATTACAGGTGAAACGGGAGCAGGAAAATCACTTTTATTAAAATCGCTAAAATTTTTGAGTGGCGAACGATTTTCAAAAGATTTTATTAGAAATAAAAAAGATAGATGTGTTCTTGAAGTTGAATATTTTATTGATGAGCCAATAATAATTCGTAGAGTATTTCATAGAGATGGAAAATCTAGAACATTTATAAATGATGAACCCGTGTCTATTGAAAAATTACGAGAGGTGTCAAATTTATTGCTTGACTATCATGGACAACATGAGAATCAAAAATTATTTAATCCGAATGAACAATTAAAAATATTAGACCAATTCGCAGGAAATAAAAAAAATGTTTCAGAAATTCAATCAATTTATCAATTATTAAAAAATAACTCTAAATTAATTTTAGATTTAGAAAAAAAGAAAAGAAATTTTCATAGGGAACAGGAAATTATTGAATTTCAATTAAATGAAATTAGCGAAATACAATTTAATCCTGAAGATGATATTAATATTACAAAAAAAATTAAAAAACTTTCCCATCAGACGGATATTAAGCAAAAATTAGAACACTCTATAAAACTATATAAATATGATATATTAGAAAAGATGAATCAAATAAGACGAAATATTGAATTTATTTCAAGTATTGATGAAGATTTTAAAACAGTTTTAGAAAGAGTTAATAATGTAGTTTTTGAATTAGATGATATTTCTAATGATATTGAAAAACAGACTATTAATCATATTCCCAATCAAAATGAAATTCAAGAATTAAATGATTCCTTAACTCACCTTGAAATGCTCAAACGAAAATATGGTGGATCACTTGAAGCTGTAATTGAATATCAAAATGAAATTATTAAAAAAATACAAAATGATTCAACTGTAAATGAAGATTTAAAAATTGCAAATAAAAATGATGCTGAATTAACTAAAAAATATAAAATTTTAAATAAGAAAATATCAATAAAGCGGGAATCATCAATTCCTAAATTAATTAAATTAATTGAAAAAAATATTTCTAAATTAGGAATGGAAAACACTAGTTTTCACATTGATTTATTAGAATTAAATGAAAAAGAATTTTATTTAAATGGTAATAATAAATGTGAATTTAAAATTTCTTCAAATAAATCTGATGATGCTAAATTATTAAACAAAATTGCATCTGGCGGAGAGATTTCGAGAATTCAATTAGCAATTAAAATGTTGAATATTGATGTAAATTCAAGGGAAGCTATTGTATTTGATGAAATAGATACAGGAATCTCAGGACGGATTGCAGAAATGACAGGGCAAGTAATGAAAGAAATTTCTAAATCTCAACAAGTTTTATGTATTACACATTTACCTCAAATTGCTGGACAGAGTGATTTTCATTTTGTACCTCAAAAAATAATTAATAAACATGATGTTGATATAAAAATAAAAAAATTAAATAGCACTGAAAAAATTGAAGAAATTGCTTCATTAATGAGTGGAAATAAAATTACTCAAACGAGTAAAGCGAGAGCAAAAGAAATATTAAAGGTATCAAAAAATGGATAAAATTATAGTTAAAGGTGGTAATCAACTAAATGGAAAAATAAAAATAGGCGGTGCAAAAAATGCAGTGCTGCCTATAATGACCGCATGTATATTGGCACCCGGGCAGTATAAATTAACAAATGTACCCAATTTGAAAGACACGCGTACAATGAGTGAGTTATTAAGAAGAATTGGAGCTGATGTAACTTATTCTAATCATTCTTTAATAATCAATACGGAAAATTGTAATACTCCAGAAGCACCCTATGATTTAGTAAAAACGATGCGAGCTTCATTTTATGTTCTTGGTCCATTATTATCACGATTCGGTATTTCAAAGGTATCTCTACCAGGTGGCTGTGCATGGGGACCTCGGCCTGTAGATTATCATTTAAAGGCATTTAAAGAATTAGGAGCATCCGTTGAATTAGATTCTGGATATATCATAGCGAAAGGGAAATTAATTGGTTGTACTATCAATTTTGAAAATGTAAGTGTTGGTGCAACAGGAAATGTATTAATGGGGGCGGTAACAGCAAAAGGGATAACTAAAATAAATAATGCTGCCAGAGAGCCTGAAATCACATTATTATGTGAGTTTTTAAATTTAATGGGTGCAAAAATTAAAGGATTAAACTCAAATACTTTAATTATTGAAGGAGTCGATAAATTATCACCTGTTAAAGAATTTGAAATAGTACCAGATAGAATTGAAGCAGGAACATTTTTAATTGCAACTGCAATATGTGGTGGGGAAATTGAATTAATAGATGCAAATCCTGACCACTTACAAACTGTTTTAAATTTATTAGTGAAAGCAGGTTCTGAAATAAATATTAAAGATGGAAATATTATTCTAAAATCTAATGGTAAAATTAAACATGTTGATATGGAAACAGAACCCTTTCCAGGTTTTCCTACAGATTTACAGGCTCAATGGATGGCATTAATGACATTGGCTGATGGCACTTCATTAATTGTTGATAATGTTTATGCAGATCGATTTACACATATTGCAGAACTTACAAGACTTGGTGCAATAATTAGTTTAGAAAAAAATAAAGCAACAATAACTGGTATAAAAAAATTAAAGGGTGCAGAAATTATGTCTACAGATATTAGGGCAAGTGCATCACTTATTATTGCAGCATTAGTTGCAAATGGTGAAAGTTCAATCTCAAGAATTTATCATATTGATAGAGGTTACGAGAAAATTGAAGAAAAATTCAGGTCATTAGGCGCAAATATTTGGAGAAAATCTGACAGAAATTAATAGTTTTGAGCTACGATTTGTTACAAAAATAATTGAAATGATTATTTGTATGAAAAACAAAAATGTAATAAGTTTAACATAAGATAAGAATTTAAATAATCATAATTAAAAAAGGAGAATGTTATGAAATATACAAAAAGTATCGTTATGTGTTTGGCAATAGGGTCAATGGTTTTTTCTGCTACAAAAGTAGATATGGTGAAAGCATTGAGTTCTACAGATTCAGATCATAATGTAACAATGTCAATTGATTCCGATAATCCAGTTTATGGAATTCAGTTTGAAATGAAATATAATACAAATGAGATTGCAGTTGTGAATAATTCATTATCTTCTACTGTAGAAGGTTTTAAATTTGATTATAGAGTGTTTGAAGAAGAAGGTAAAATTAGAGCATTAATGTTTAGTCTTGAAGGTGCTCAGTTAACAAATACTAATACTGTAACTGATCTTGTAAATATTGAATTCGAATCTGTAAATGGATTTAATGGAACAAGTAAAGTTGATTTTAATGAATTTATTATTGCAGGTCAACATGGTGAACAACTTGAGTCAAATGTTTCTTCATTTGAAGTTGATTTTAATCAAGTTTTAGTTCCTACAAAGACTGAATTAACAAAGAACTATCCAAATCCATTTAACCCAGTAACGAATATTGATTATTCGATTGCAATAGATGGATATGTTAGTTTAGTTGTTTATAATTTAAATGGTGCAGAAGTTAAAACATTATTAAATCAAAATATGACACCTGGTACTTACCAAGTTCAGTGGGATGGTACTAATAATTCTGGTGAAAATGTTGCAAGTGGTCGTTATATTGTAAAAATGAATACTAAAGATTATTCAAGTCAAATTAAAATGACATTACTAAAATAATCATAGTTTAAATTGATTTTAAAAGCCTCTAACTCGTTGGAGGCTTTTTTTATACACGGAATAAAATAAAAAATATAAATGAGTAAAAAAGTTGCAATAGTTGGAGCAGGAGAAGTTGGAAGTAATTTAGTTAAAGCATTGACTAAAGATGATTATGAAATTATTGTTGTAGATGTAAATTCACATAAATGTAAACGAATAACTGAAAAATATGATGTGAGTGCAATTGAAGGTGATGGGGCTTCTCAAAGAATATTGCAACAAATTGATATGGAATCGATTGATTATTTTTTTGCCTTAACTCGAATTGATGAAGTAAATTTAGTTGCATCTCGAATGGCCAAAAAAATGGGTGCAAAAAAAATAATTAGTCGATTACGAAATACTGAATATAGTCATAAAGATGCAATTATTACACCCGAGCAATTTGGAATTGATTTTGTAGCATATCCTGAAAAAGCAGCACAACGCGAAATTGAATTATTAATTAGGCAATCATCAACAGCTGAAGTTGAAGAATTTAAAAATGGAAGAATCACACTTGCGGGAATTGAAATTACTTCTACAAGTCCACTGATTGGTCGAACATTAACAAAAATTGAAGAAGCAAATCCTTATATTCCCCATAAAGTGGTTGTAATTTCAAGAGATGGAAATACATTTATTCCACATAAAAATGTAATATATAAAAATAATGATACTGTATTTTTTCTATGTAAATCAGAATACGCAAAAAAAATTCAACAAATGGCAGGAAAACCTGCAATCGATATTAATAGTATAATGATTTTAGGCGCAGGGAAAATTGGACGATTACTTGCAAAATCATTAGAACATGATTATAGTGTTAGATTGTTAGAAAAAAATTCTTCAAAAGCATGGGAAGTAAAAGAAAAATTTAAGGATGTTTTAGTACTTGATGAAGATGGTACAAATTTAGAATTTTTAGAATCCGAAAATGTAAAAGATTTAGATTGTTTTATTGCTGCTACCGAAAACGAACAGACTAATATAGTGTCTGGATTACTTGCAAAACATTTAGGAGTAAAACAAGTAATCGTACATATATCTACAACTGATTATTTACAAGCTGTGAGACATATTGGGTTTGATGCCGTTTTAAGTAAAAATATTTCTGCAGTAAATGAAGTTATTTGCTTTATGAAAAGTGATATGATTAAATCTATCACACGATTTGAAGATTTAGATACTGACTGCATGGAAATTAGAGTGAGAGATGATTCAAAATTTATTCGTAAAAAATATAACTTAGATAAAATTCCACAAGACATTGTATTGGGAGCAATTATTAGAGATGATAAAGTGATTGTACCTAATTCTAAAACAAACATACATCCTGAAGATGAGTTATTACTATTTACTAAACCTGAAAATTTATCAACAGCTGAACGCTTATTTAGATAAGAAAAATGCATAAAAAATCCATTTTATATATTATTGGATTAATTTTAGTTTTCCTTGGATTATCTATGTTATTTAGTGCATTAGTTGCATTGATTTACTCTGAAAATGATTTATTGCCAATTTTAAAATCAGCAGGGATAACAATTTTATGTGGTTTATTTTTTGTATTAATTACAAGAGAATATAAACCTGAAATTGCTGTGAAAGATGGATTTGTAATTGTTACTGTCGGCTGGATATTTATGGCAATCTTTAGTGCCCTCCCTTTTTGGATTTCAGGACAAATCCCTACATATACCGATTCATTTTTTGAAGCAATGTCTGGACTTACTACTACAGGTGCAAGTATTTTAGGACACCCTGATATAAATGAAATTGAAAATTTAACCCATGGTATATTATTTTGGAGAAGTTTTACACATTTTATTGGTGGTATGGGAATTATTGTATTTAGTATAGCGATGCTACCACTTTTAGGTATGGGTGGTGTTCAGTTGTTTAAGGCTGAAGTCGCGGGACCTGCCGCTGATAAATTAACTCCACGAGTAAAACAGACAGCTAAATTTCTTTGGAGTATTTATATTGGATTTATTTTTATTTTAACTCTTTTACTTTGGGCAGAAGGAATGACCTTTTTTGATTCAATTTGTCATGCTTTTGGCACAATGGCAACAGGTGGTTTCTCTACAAAAAATGCAAGTATTGGTGCATATAATTCTCCTATTATTGAATTTACAATTATTTTATTTATGTTCTTGGCAGCTACTAATTTCACATTGCATTATAGAACAATATTTCATAAAAAATTTTCATATTATAAAGATGCTGAATTCAAATTTTATGTGGGTGTTATCTCAATATTCACATTATCAATTGGATTAAATATCGCAATAAATCAATATGGATTTGGATTTGAAGCCTTTAGGCATGGGCTTTTTACAACCGTTTCATTAATCTCATCGACTGGATTTGGTACTGAAGATTTTGAAACATGGCCTCATTTATCTCAAACATTGATTTTCTTCCTTTTATTTATAGGCGGATCTGCAGGGTCAACAACAGGTGCATTAAAATTAATTCGAACAATTGTAGTGTTAAAATATTTAAAATTAGAAATGAAAAGAATAATGCACCCCAAAGGAGTTTTTTTATTGACCATTGGAGATAAGACAATTAAAGATAGTATTGTTAAAAACACCTTGGGATTTTATTTATTTTATATATTTATTTTTGGTTTTTGTGCAATTATATTATCAATTTTAGGATTAGATACAATTACTTCATTGAGCGCCAGTGCCTCATCAATTGGAAATATGGGTCCTGGGTTAGGTTCAATTGGACCTGCTGAAAATTGGGGACATTTTCCTCCATTAGCAAAATGGATATGTAGTTTTTGTATGCTATTAGGTAGGTTAGAAATATTTACAGTATTAATTTTATTTAATTATTCATTTTGGAAAGAGTAAATTATGGTAACTCTTGAAATTTTAGATACTATTTCAATTATTAAAATAGATAGACCAAAACAGCTTAATGCATTAAGTCAGACTGTAATTGAGTTATTAGATAATTGCTTTAATGAGGCAATAAATAATAATGAGGTAAAGGTGATAATTTTATCTGGGACTGGTAATAAAGCATTTATTGCAGGTGCAGATATAATAGAAATGAGTAAAATGACACCTAATCAAGCAAAAAAATATTCCATTTTAGGTCAAAAACTAACTCAAAAAATAGAAAATTCACCTAAACCTGTAATTGGTGCAATAAATGGTTTTGCATTGGGTGGTGGATGTGAATTTGCAATGGCATGTCATTTTAGATATGCATCTGATAATGCAAAATTTGGACAACCTGAAGTAGGTATTGGATTAATTGCAGGATTTGGTGGTACACAACGATTAAGAAGACTTGTTGGTAAAGGTATGGCAAATGAATTATTATTATCCGGGAAATTGATTGATGCAAATGAAGCATTACGAATTGGTCTAATTAATAAAATTGTTCCTCAAAATGAGTTGTTGAATGAATGTATTAAAATCGCCAATAAAATTAGACATAATAGTCCAAAAGCAATTGAATATACAATTAATGCATTAAATGAAGGTGACGATAATCCAATTTCTTTAGCACTTGAAATTGAAGCGAAATACTTTGAAAAAGTATTTAAAACGACAGATCGGTCGGAAGGGTTAAATGCTTTTATTGAAAAGCGAAAACCAACTTTTAAAGGAAAATAAATCTATGTTGATCTAAATAGTGTCTCTTCTCTATTAAACCAAGCTTTGCAAAATGTTAATGCACCAATTGCTATTATTACTTGTGATATAATTACAATGAGTAGAAAATAATTTGATAGCGTCCCAGCTAATAATTCTTTAGTTGCTAAGGTAATATTTAGGATTGGAATAAATGCAGTTGTAATACTTAATTCTATTCCAGGCATCATTCCTAAATAAACTGGAATTATTAATACAATCATAAATGGGTTTGCCAAACTTTGGGCTTCTTTAAATGATTTTGAAAATATTGAAATTGAAAGTAATAACGATCCAACAAATATATTTAATGGAATTAATAATAAGAATATTAATGCCATATTTTTTAATGTAATCATCTCAAAAATAATATTAAATAATTCCGGTGGTATCATTTCTGAATAAAAATGAAGCATACCTCCCAATCCTATCATCGAAACAAATGCAGATAATAACCCCGATAAAATTACCACCCCAAGTTTCCCAATAAGAATTGATTGTCTATTAGCCGATGAGGACAATAAAGTTTCTAAAGTACCTCTTTCTTTTTCACCAGCACCTAAGTCGATGGCTGGGTACATACTCCCCATATAACAAAAAATAATAAAGAAATAAGGGAGAAGGCCACCAATTGACTTACCTATTTTTTCTTGATTAGTTGCAATGTCTTGTTCTTCAACTTTTATTGGATGAAATAATGTTGGATCAATATTTAAATTTATCATACGTTTTGATGAAATTTGATCTGAAAAGTAATTTATTATTCCAGTTATTTTTTTATTCGCAATATTTAAGTCTTCGGTTGATTTAAATAAAATATTTATTAATCCTGTGTTTGTTAAGTAAATATTGGAATCAAACGTTGAATCAATTATTATTCCAAGGTCTATACTATCCAATTGAATAAAATTTTCGATCTCACTATTTTTTAATCCAGTAATAATATTAAAATCATTTCTTAAGTTTAAAGAGTCAAGTATAATATTACCATTTTGATTATCTATTACTGCAATATTTAAAATCTTATCATTTGCTTTTTCCATTTGATGAATCTGAACTTTGGTAATAAGCGCAATAATTCCTGGAATGAGAATAATTGGTAGAATAATCATAATTAATATTGTTCTTTTATCTCGGAGAATATCTATTAATTCTTTTTTAAAAATAATCCAAGCCATTAGTTATTAGCTTCCATTAATTTTAAAAACTCATTCTCAAAATCTTCACTATATTCAGAAATAAAATGTTGAAATGTATTATTAAATAGCATTTTTCCTTTATGGATTATTGCTAAATCTTCTGCTAACATGCGTACTTCACTCATGCGATGAGTTGAAAAAATAACCGTTTTACCTTTTTCTTTGCAGGATTTTATCAATTCTAAAATATTTTTAGCTGTTAAAATGTCCAAACCAGATGTTGGTTCATCAAATATAATTACATCAGGATCGTGAATGATAGTTCGAGCAATTGAAACCTTTTGCTTCATTCCTGTTGATAATGTGCCAATTCGTTGATTCTTAAATTCATTAATTTCTAATAAATCAAACAGTTCTAATTTATTTTGAAATAATTTTTGTTCATCAATTTGATTCAGTCTTGCAAAATAATCAATCATTTCATTTGGTGTTAATCGGTCATATAATCCTGTATTTCCTGTTAAAAACCCAATTTTTTTTCTTACAATTTCAGGAGAATCTAGTACATCATTATTGCAAACTTTAATTTCACCAGAAGTTGGTTTTAAAATAGTCGCAATCATTCGAAGTGTTGTTGTTTTCCCTGCACCATTAGGACCTAATAGTGTGAAAATTTTACTTGGTGAACAAGAAAATGAAATATTATCAACTGCTTTTATTGAACCTTTATTTGAAAAAGGAATAAGAGATTTTGTTGGTTTTAAATATTCTTTTGTTACATTAATTAATTTAATCATGATTTTAGAAATTTCTACTAATTAATCATCAGCGCCTGTTTTAGGAAATAAATTATCAAAAATATCTTTTATCTCCCGTGCTAAATAGGGTGGGTTCTGACCCGCTCTATCTGATACAATTTTATTATATTGTTTATTAAAATCATCTTCTGTTTTAACTTTAGAAAGTATATTTCTTTCTTTATCTCTTAAATTTAAATTCGCTGTCATTATTTACCTTAAATTGAAATTATTATTAAAATACTGTTCTGAAATTTAAGAGGTTTAATAGACATTAAATAATTACAAAAAGATTATAAATATTTAAATTGGAAAAACTAAAATCTGTAATAAATTATAGTAGAATTTAATATTTGAATTTTATATGAAAAAAGTATATTTAACTAAAAATACAACTTTTAATGGCCAAATTATTTCATTATTACCGAGTGTTACGGGTATTATATGTTCTCTTGGTTTGGTTGATAAAATTGTAGGAATTACATCTAAATGTGATATTGAGAATTCAAAACATGATATCCCTATATGTCTTGAAAATTTAGATTATGAAAATAAATTAAATATTAATTTAATTCGAGAATTAAGGCCAGATATTATATTTTTAAAAAAACAAGTCTATTTAGATTCAATTTATTTTTTTAATTCATTAAAGAAAAATGGCGATAACACTATTAAATATTTTTTTTATTCACCTCAATTATTAAATGACATATTTTTAAAAATTAAAAATATAGGGGAATTATTAGATTGCTTTGAAGGTGTATCTCGTTTATTATTAGATATGCGTATTAGAATTAAAACGATTGTTGAAGAGAATAATCGGAGAAAATTCACACCAAAGGTATTATTTTTAAATTGTAATAATTCAATAATTGTTGAAGGTAAATGGATTTCTGAAATTATTGAGATTGCTGGAGGTATGCCATTGTTTGATAATTCTGATAATGTTAATTCAAGAGAATATTCAGCTCAAATATTTAAACAAATTATTGAAAAAGATCCAGATTTTGTTTTAATTGGAATTTCGGGATTAAATATTTTTAAGTTTGAAGATAAAATGAAATTATTAACATCAAATCCTGAATGGGAATATTTAAAAGCAGTGCGAAAAAATAAGGTGTATATCGTTGATGTAAACCAATATTTTAACATACCTGGAATTAGTATTCTTAACTCAATTGAGATTATTTCAGAGATAATCCATCCTGAAAAATTTATTTATGAATTTGAAAAAATGGGATGGCTTCAATTAATTAAAAATTAATATATGGAAATTAAATGTTAAAAAATATATGGCTACAATTATCTGGCTTTGGAATTATGTTTGCAATTTTATCTTGGTTACAAGAGGCCAAATTATTACCAGGTGTAGAAGTCTTAGGTGTTTATAAGGGTTTGATTGCTCTTGGAACAGGATTGATATTATACTATTTTGTCGCTCGAAATATGGAGTAAAAAAATTAATCCTTTTTTTAATAAATTAATTTTAATTGTGGATGATGAAGATGATATTCGAGATTTATTAACTTATCATTTAATTAAATGTGGATATAAAGTGATATCAGCTGGAAATGGTATGGAAGCATTAAAAATTCTTAACCCATTACCTGATTTGATGGTTGTAGATATTATGATGCCAGAAATGAATGGTATAGAATTATGTCAAGAAATTAGAAATAATTCAATGACTAAAATTATACCATTTATTTTTCTCTCTGCAAGAGATACTGAAATTGATGAAATTTATGGTCTTAATACAGGTGCTGACGATTATTTAAAAAAACCAATTAGTTTGAAAGTTTTAGAATCTAGAATTCAATCATTGTTACGGCGAACATTAATTAATACAAATGAAATAGAATTTGGTCCGCTTAAATTAATTTTAGATGAATTCATTGTGAAAATAAATGAAGTAACGATCAACTTAACTCAGACTGAATTTGATATTGTAAAATTATTAGTTTCAAATCCGGATAAGGTTTATTCACGTGATGAATTAATTAATAGAGTTTTAGGAGCTGATGTTATTGTAACTGAGCGAACAATTGATGTTCATATTAGAAATATTAGGTCTAAATTTAAAGAATATTCAGATTGTATAAAATCTATGCGTGGGCGAGGTTATGTATTTAGAGATGATTTCGACAAGTAAACAATTATCAATTCGAATTGGAATTATTTCGACAATATTTCTAATACTTCTTTCCTTTTTTATAAATTATGTTTTAATAAGTTTTACATTTAAATATCAAATTATTATAATTCCATTATTATTTCTTTTTTTCATGATAGTGATATACAATGTAACTCAATATTATATTTCACCATTAAATAAAGTGGTGAGAGTTTTAAAAGAAATAAGAACTTCTTCAAGATATGTAAATACAGAAATAATCAATCCATATTGGAATGAAATAGAGTTAGAATTAAATAAATTAATAGATAAAATTAAAAACGATATTACCCGAATTGAATCACTGGGGAAAACACGAACACAATTTTTAGCAAATGTTTCTCATGAGTTAAAAACACCAATTTTTACATTAAAAGGGTATGTCGAAATTCTATTAGATGGTGCTATTGATGATAAAAATGTAAATAAAGAATTTTTACATAAAATTAAATCTCAAGCATATCGATTAGAAGCTATTTTTACAGATTTAATTGATATTACAAGAATTGAATCTGGGGAATTACATATGAAATTTGACTGGTTAAATTTTAATGAATTTTTATTCTGGGTAAAAGAAAATTTTGAACATTTAGCAAATGATAGAGGGTTAAAATTATCAATACCTCAAAAAATTAATTTTGAAGTATTTGCAGATAAAAATAGATTACAAACCGTATTTTCTAATTTAATTACAAATGCAATAAATTATTCTGACCAAGGAATAATTCGTTTATCTGTTAAAACCGAAACAGATAAATTGATGATAAAAGTTTTAGATAATGGAATTGGAATTCTACCAGAAAACCAAAAAAGAATTTTTGAGCGGTTTTATAGAGAAGATCCAAATAGATCAAGAAAAACGGGGGGGAGTGGTCTTGGATTAGCAATTGTGAAACATATATTAGATGCACATCAAACGGATATATTAATTGAAAGTCAAAAACATATTGGTACGACAATTGGATTTTTATTACCATTTAGAAATCCAATTAAATAACTTTATTTTTAATTAATATTCTCTTAATAATTTCTTAACATTTAAATTTTAATTTAGGGTATGATATTAACAAAAGATTTTATGAAAAATGAGAAATTAATAACATTTCTTAAAATATTAGGTGTGATATTTGCTCTTTATATGTTCCTTGTGGGAATTAAGGGGCTATCTACTGGAATTAAGCATTTAGGGGGTGATTTTGCAAAAACAGTAATGTCAACCACAAGTGATCCATTCATCGCATTATTTATTGGGATATTAGCAACTACATTATTTCAAAGTTCCTCTACAACAACATCTTTAATTGTTGGAATGGTGAGTGGAGGTGCTTTAACATTATCAGGTGCAATACCAATGATAATGGGTGCAAATATTGGAACTACTGTAACAAATACAATTGTTTCAATTGGCCATATAAATAGAGGTAATGAGTTTAAAAGGGCATTTGCTGCATCCACAGTCCATGACTTTTTTAATATTATGGCGGTATTAATTATTTTTCCTATTGAAATGACATTCGGTATTTTAGAAAAAGCATCCACAGGGTTAGGTACATTATTATTTGGAAAAGTTAGTACGGCTCAAGTTTTTAATAGTCCAGTAAAAAAGGCTGTTAAATGGGGAGCAAAGCAAATAGAATCTATTACTTTTGATAATAATATTGCCTTTATTATTTTGAGTGTTGTTATTACTTTTATAATGCTATATTTAATTGTAAAACTTTTACGCAGTTTAGTACTTAAAAAGGTAGAAGTATTCTTTGACCAATATATTTTTAAAACTGCATTGCGAGGATTAATTTTTGGAATGTTTTTAACAATATCAGTTCAAAGTTCTTCAATTACAACTTCAATGATTGTTCCTTTGGCGGGTGCAGGAGTACTATCGTTGACTCAAATTTTTCCTTATACACTAGGGGCAAACATTGGTACTACTGTGACTGCATTATTGGCTTCTTTAACATTAGATGCTACTGCAATGGTTGCTGCCTTCAGCCATTTATTTTTTAATTTATTAGCAATTGGGATTATTTATCCAATTCCTGCGATCAGAAATATACCAATTAAACTTGCTGAATGGATTTCTGATGTTGCTATAAAAAACAAGTTTATACCCATTATTTATTTATTTATTTTATTTATTTTTATTCCATTAACCATAATTTCACTAGGAGGAAATTAGATGTTTAAACAAATCTATGAACTTTTTAACTCAGACAGTCTTTATGAGCAGGCATTACTTGAATGTCATGAAATGCTAGATATTGATGCAACCATGTTTAACGAGTCTGTAAAGTCATTAAGAAAATCAGATACCGCTGAAATTCCAATTGATATTTATAGTATGGATCAAAAAATTAATGCGTTTGAACGAGATATTAGACGAAAAATCATGACTCATTTAGCAATTAGTGGCCGGGAAGATTTAGGTTCAGGATTAGTAATGGTAAGTATTGTTATTGATATTGAACGAATTGGCGATTATACCAAAAATATTTATGATTTGGCTGTGAATTATCCAAAACGATTAGAAGGAGGGATATATGAAAAGCAATTAATCAAAATAGAAGAAAATACTAAACAACTTTTTAATCAATCGGTAATTTCATTTAAAGAGCAAAATATTGAGCTTGGACGAGAATTAATGAAAAATTATAAAACTGAAATTTCTACTCAATGTGATGATATTACAAATTGTTTGATATCTGGAAAAACGAAGGATATTGATCCTGCTCAAAGTGCAACTCTTGCACTTTATGCTCGATATTTAAAACGAATTTCAGCCCATTCAAGGAATTTAATTTCGAGTATTGTAAATCCGTTTGAACGAATAGGGTATCCTGAATAAAAGAAATTCTTTCGTAAATGGGATCACCCCAATATAAATATTTAATCAATTTGTCCCATTAATTAAAAATTTACTACCTCTGATATCGAATTTTTCTTTTTATTTACATATTTGATATATTCTTCCTACAAAATAAAAATTAGGTGCATGCTTCTTTTGAATATCCTATTTTGCTAAAATATTGGCATGTACAATTGTAGAAACTTGTAAATATAAATTACTCTCATTTTTTAAATCCCAACGTCTCAATTTCCCCATCTTTCTTTTCAAATAATATTTAAACTCTTTTCGTGTTGGAATGCTTTGATTTTAGTTTTTGTAATATTTTTTGTTTTGAATGTTTAATGACTTTATACATTACATATATCTTTTACACTTCAAAAAAAGAGGAGTTTGATTGCTATAAGTGTTTAGATTTTTTTTGTAGAATTATAGCTTGTTTAATTTTATACCATATTAAATATTGCATTTGTAAAAAAAATATCACTAATAGATAAGATGGTAATAATATAGTAATTTATCTATAGTAATAATGATGAAAATTAAGGGATTTAATGTTTAGAAACGCAATAATAATATTTTATACTTTGAGTTTAATGTTTGGAGTCGAAAAATATTCATTGGTAATTATACCTGAAATCACGCAAAATAAAATGACAATCCTTGCTCAACATGGGTTTGATTTAGATCATGGAATTAATTTTAGAGAAAATCAAATTGAACTTGTCGTTACGTGGACAGAAATTAAAGAGTTAACAGAACTTGAAATTGATTATACTATTCAGCATGATGATTTAGAGGGTTTTTATGCATCACGGTTAACTACGGATACATCTCGTGAATTTGAAAATGGATCAATGGGTGGATATTATACATTTTCTGAAGTAGAACAAAATTTAGACCAACTCACTTCTGAATGTTCACATATTATTTCAGAAAAAACATCAATTGGTCAATCATTAGAGGGACGAGATATTTGGATGGTTCGGTTGAGCGATAATCCTAATAGTGATGAAAATGAACCTGAAGTTCTTTATACAGGATTACATCATGCAAGAGAGCCAATGAGTTATATGAATTTATTTTACTTTATGAATTATTTATGTGAAAATTATGATTCTGATGTAGAAATTAGAAATTTAGTAAATAATAGAGAATTGTATTTCATCCCCGTTGTAAATCCTGATGGATTAGTATATAATGAACTAATTGAACCAAATGGAGGTGGATTACAGCGAAAAAATTCATTAGAAACCTGTAGCAATAATAATGATGATAACCGTTGGGACGGTATAGATTTAAATAGAAATTATGGTCTAAATTGGGGGTATGATGACCAAGGTTCAAGTCCTGATGGCTGTGATCAGACCTATCGAGGTCCCGGTCCGTTTTCTGAACCTGAGACGAATGCGATAAAAAATTTCGTTGAAGAACATGATTTTAAAATTGCTTTAAATTATCATAGTTATAGTAATATTTTAATTTATCCTTATGGTTGGGAATACAATTTATATCCTGTTGAAGAAGATATGGAGATTTTTACAGAATTTGGGACTGAAATGACACAGTATAATGGTTATGAAATGGGGACAGCACCTGAATTACTTTACCCTGTTAATGGTGAAGCATGTGATTGGATGTATGGTGAACATGGGATTATAGCTTATACACCAGAAATCGGCTCTTATTTAGATGGATTTTGGCCTGCAACGGATAGAATTGTACCATTAGCGGAGGATAATTTATATGCAAATAAATTTATTGCAATTGCATCAGGGCCATTCTATGAATCATTATCAACTATCACATCTGGACCCTATATTACAGGTGAAGAATATTCAGTAGATGTAACCATAAAAAATAAAGGATTGACTAATTCTTCTGGTGATTTAATTTTAAATATAGAAACATCTTGGGAATTACAAGTAGAACTGAATGAGATTAATTTAAATTCATTAAATAGTAGAGATGAAATACATCTTGACCAATTATTTAGTTTTACTATTTCTGAAAATGTAATTGAGGGTACGCTTGCAAATTTATCATTGATTTTACATGATGACGAGGGAATAGAATTTAAACAATCATTTGATATTTTAATTGGTGTTCCTCAAGTAATTGATTCTGAAGAATTTGAAGATGATGAAAATATGAATTGGTTTGTTGGCCAATTTAATGATGATGCGGTTTCTGGTATTTGGGAATTGGGAATTCCGAATGGAACTGAATTAAATGGGGTAACTATTCAACCATATTCTGATCATTCATTAATTGGAAGTTCGTGTTTTGTAACTGGAAATGGAGTTGGAAGTTCAAATCCAGGCTATGATGATGTAGATGGTGGCAGGACAACATTATATTCACCTGTTTATAATTTGAATGATTATTCAGTTGCATTTATTAGCTATTGGAGATGGTTTAATAATGATATGAGTGATAATCCTGGAAATGATAGATGGATTGTTGAAGTTACAAATGATGGAGGTGGTTCATGGAGTGAATTGGAAAGTACAACGGAATCAATTCATGAATGGGTAAATAAACAATTTGTATTAACATTACCTGAATTTGAGTTAACTTCAATTGTCCAATTCAGATTTATTGCAGAAGACATCTATCATCCGGGTGATAATGGAAGTGGAGGATCATTGGTAGAAGGAGCACTCGATGATTTTGAAATTTCGGTATTTTCAGATTCACCTATTATGCTTGGAGATGTAAATGGTGATCAACTTATAAATATTGTAGATGTTATTTCAGTGATAAATTTTATACTAAATTATTCAATTCCAACAGAAACTCAAGAATATGTTGCAGATTTTAATCAAAGTGGTGAAATAAATATTTTGGATGTAGTTTCAATAGTTAATTTAATACTTGGGATTTAATGAATTTTCAAATGAATTTACATTTAAAGCCGAATTTATTATTCGGCTTTTTTATTATAAAAATTTAATTTCAACTCCAAATAAGAAATAATATTGTTTAATTTATGATATGAAAAAATATAAAATATTTACAATATTAGTATTGGTAACAATAATGATGAGTTCGCAAAAAGGAAATAAAAAAAATGGTTTAGAATACGATGGAAATGGTCGACTAATATTGCCAAGCAAAGAAATAATAGTTCAATTACCCAAAGATGGAGGTGAAATTTTTAATCGTTTAATTTTTGAAAGTTCACCCTATCTATTACAACATTCAGCAAACCCTGTTTATTGGTATCCATGGAGTGAAGAAGCCTTTTTAGAAGCCGAAAAACGCGATGTCCCTATATTTCTTTCAATTGGATATTCAACATGTCACTGGTGTCATGTAATGGAACATGAGTCATTTGAAGATGAAGAAGTTGCCCGTTTAATGAATGAATCATTTGTTAATATAAAGGTTGATCGCGAAGAAAGACCAGATATTGATAAGTTATATATGGATGTTACTCAAATGGTTACGGGGCGAGGTGGTTGGCCGATGACAGTAATAATGACTCCCCAAAGAGAACCATTTTTTGCAGGTACCTATTTTCCTAAACATAGTCGCTACAAACGGCAAGGAATGATGGAATTAATCCCACAAATAAAAGGAGTTTGGGACACCAATAGAAGTGATATTTTATCGGATGCGAAAAATTTAACAAATCGTTTAAAAAATAGTTATATAACTTCAAAAAATAAAGATGTAGTAAATAATAATATATTACAAAGTGCTTTCAACCAATTTTCTTCAAAATTTGATCCTGAATGGGGTGGATTTGGGAAGGCACCAAAATTTCCAAAAGCACATGATTATATATATTTATTGAGGTACTGGAAAGAATCCAGAAATCCAATGGCATTAAAAATGGTAGAAAAATCATTAAAAGAAATGAGAAAAGGGGGAATGTATGATCATATTGGATTTGGTTTTCATCGTTATTCTACAGATAAAGAATGGTTAGCACCTCATTTTGAAAAAATGCTTTATGATCAAGCTATTTTAATTATGGCATATTCCGAAGCGTGGCGAGCAACGGGTAAAATTGAATATAGAAATGTGGTAGAAGAAATTATATCCTATGTTATTAGAGATATGACTGCTGAAAATGGTGGGTTTTATTCTGCAGAAGATGCCGATAGTGAAGGTGAAGAAGGATTATTTTATCTTTGGACGACTGAAGAAATTGAGACTTTATTAGGAAGTGAAGAAGGAATTCAATTTAATGCGCTTTTTAATTTTAAATCAGGTGGAAATTGGGTAGAAGGTAAAAGACATGGCCGCACAAATATTCCTCATTTGAGATTAGATATCCAAGAAGTTTCAAACAATTTAAATATAGATCAAACTCAATTAATGAGCTCTTTAGAATTATGGCGTGAGCATTTATTTGCGATTCGTGAATATCGTGTTCACCCTCAAAAAGATGATAAAATTTTAACAGATTGGAATGGATTGATGATTTCTGCCCTTGCTTATGCAGGACGAGCATTAAATGAAAAATCATATATTGATTATGCCGAACGGGCAATGGATTTTATATTAAGTGAAATGAAAAATGAAGATGGAAGCTTAAAAAAACGATTTCGAAAAGGTGAGTCTGGATTGTCTGCTGTATTAGACGATTATGCATTTATAGTTTGGGGATTAATTGAGCTTTATCAATCCAATTTTGATTTAAAATATTTAGATGAAGCGATAATACTTTCTGATTATCAAATTAGTCATTTTTGGGATGATATTGGAAATGGGTTTTATTTTTCCGCAGATAATGGAGAAGTATTATTATCACGACCTAAAGAATATTATGATGGAGCAATACCAGCTGGAAATTCAGTATCTGCATATAATTTTATACGATTAGGACGAATACTTTCTAATTCAAATTATGAAGAATTATCACATCAAGTTATTGAATCGAATGCGAAGAATTTAAATAGATATCCTTCAGGATATTCAATGTTGTTACAAGCAATAAGTTTTTCAAATAAATCAAATGAAGTTATTATTTTTGAAGGAAAAAATGAAACAAAAAATAAAGAAATGCTTAATGGTGTAAATGATATTTATAAACCAAATATGATTGTAATTTTAGTCACAAAAGAAAATTTTTATAAATTGAAGGAAAAGATGGATTACCTAAATTATTTTCCTGAAAATCAAAATGATGACCCAATGGTATATGTATGTGAAAATTATACATGTAAATTACCAACTTCTAACTTAGAAAAGGTTATTCAATTATTAACTGTCGAATAATTAAATAAAATATGTCCCTTAATCCCTATAATTTAAACGAAAATGTTGCAATACGAGCATGTGCTGGTGCTGGAAAAACATATACGCTTGCTTGGCGATATATGGCTATTCTTGATGATTTTGCAAAGAAATCCATAAATGAATTAGAAGAAAATTGGCTTGGTCCTTCAAATATTTTGGTAATAACATTTACTAAAAAAGCGACTGCTGAATTAAATCAGCGAATTATTGAAATATTATCTAATATTATAAATGGTGAAAATAAAGATTTCCCTGTTCAATTAAATAATTTTAATTATTCATATAGTATTTGGTTACAAAAACAATTATTAAATTCCAAAATTATGACTTTAGATTCATTTTGCATGTCAATTTTAAAAGATAATCCTATTTTATCAGGAATTGATCCCAATATTAAAATGATGGATGAATTCGAAGCCTCCCAGTTTTATGAAAATTGCTATTCTAAGTTTACACTTAATTTATCAGACACAGACTTTAAATTATTAATTAAAAATTTTGGTGCAAATAATATTAAAGAATTATTCATTGATTCATTAAATAATCAATTAGAAATTCCTCAATTAATTAAACGCTATAGTAGATCTGAAAATGAAATATTAAATAATTGGATAAATGATTATCAACCCAATTTAGATTTATCTCAACTTATTAATTCAATCTTCGATTGTGCTAATATAATTATCCATTCAAATTTGACAGAAGACATAAAAGAAAAATGGAAAGAAATTTATAGTTGTACATCAACATATAATAAAGTAAATCCTGATGATAAATTAGTTTACTTTAAGATAAATATTTTTCCATTATTAATTACAAAAGCAGGAACGCCGAGAGCAAGTCTTGGGAAAACAGGGAATAAAGCTCAATGGAAAAAAGCTGGATTAGATAAAGTAGAATTTGATGATTTAGCATCGATTCTTAAAATAAATTTATCAAAACTAGATACAGATGCCGTATTGTCAATCTTTACTGATGAAGATTTAAAACATGCTAAACTTATTAAATTAATGTTGAAATTAATTAATGATTGGTTTAAGATTGTAGATCAAAATAAATCAAAACTACGAGTTGTAACTTTCCCAGATTTATTAAATAAATCCTTGAAAATTCTTCGAATAAATTCAGATTTAAAAAAGAAATTATCAGAAAATTATCATCATATCATGGTGGATGAATTTCAAGATACCACTCATTCTCATTGGGAGTTAATTAAATCTATTTCAGAGGTTGATGGAATATTAAGGAAGAAAGGGTTGTTTATTGTTGGTGATGAAAAACAATCAATTTATAGATTTAATCAAGCCGATGTAACAACCTTTAGTAAGGCAATTTCTGATATAAAAAATGTACTCCCCAAATTTAATCCTGATTGTTTAGATTGGAATTTTAGATCAACTAATGAATTAATATCTAATTGTATAAATCCTTTATTTAAAAAGATTTTTATTAATGATGACGATAAAAAACTACCTTACATGGCAACCCACCAAAAAACAATATCACATGTAAGTAGCCCAAATAAAGTTATGCCATCAACAATTAATAATCCATTTACTTCATTCAATTTAGATTTAATGTTATTAGATGAAAACGAAGATGATTTTAAAAAAGATATTATAGCATATCCATTACATATTGCAAGCCAAGTTAAAGAAATACTTGATATAAATAATGGTAAATATATAGATAACAATTTAGTTGCTATTTTATTAAATGCGGTAAAGCCTGTAATAAATTCTTATACAGAAGCTTTTTCTCGACTGGGAATAAAAGTTGAAATAGTTGCTGGTGCTTCGTTTTACCAAAGTCAAGAGATTATGGATGTTGAAATGTTAATCTCACTATTATTAAATCCCGAAGATAATTTGGCAATGTGTGGAATATTGAAATCACCAATATTCTCTTTTACAGATTCTGAAATTCATGAAATGATTATTGATAGAAAAAATATCTCTATTTATCAATATTTGGAAATTAATTATCATAATATCATTATGGAAATTAATGAGTGGATTATTAACTCAAAGACAATTCCAATAGATCGATTATTAAATAATATTTTTAATAACCCAAAATGTAATTTAGGATATTTATCTGAACATAATGGAGAACAGCGATTAGCAAATATAAATAAAATGATATCGATTATCCATAATTGGTCATTAGCTGGTGATAGCCTTGAAAAAATAAGAGAAACATTAAAAGGGTATATATCGAAAGAAGTTTCTGAAGAAAATTTCCCAATTTCTAAAAATACGAAAGCAGTGATAATGTCGATTCATAAATCAAAAGGATTGGCATTTCCATTTGTAATTATTCCTGAAATTCAAAAATCATTTAATTTAAGTAATAAATCTAGAATGTTTATTGATTTTTTATTTGATAAAAGCGGTAATAGAGTGATGGAACCAGCATTTATACCTCGGAAAGAAAATTGGGAATCCCAAAAATATGCTTTAACTCACCAGATGAAAATTCAATTAAATAAAGAATTATTTGAAGAGAAAAAACGACTATTATATGTAGGAATAACAAGAGCAAAATATGGTGTCATTTTATCTGGTTTTTTAAAGAAAAAAGATATTGAAAAAGAAAGTGGGTTAGAATTTGAAAATTCTAAGTCTTGGCTCGATTGGTTAAGAGCAATTTATCCAATAGATTCGATGATAAATAAAGGTGAATTTAATAAAAATATTGAATATGGTCCCCAAATAAAAATAAATAGCTATAAACGAATAGAAAATAATTTAGATAAAAAAAGAATTGAATCTATTGATATTTTACCTATTCAAAATGAAAGATATTTACCTACGTTTTTTCAAAAAAGTGTAACTCAATTATTTAATTTAAAATCAAATCATACAAATACAACTCAAACTGATAATCAAAACACGCCTGAAAAAGGAATATTAATTCATAAAATATTAGAAATGGGGTGGTTGGAATTAAATGATATAAAAAAGATTAATGAATGGATTCAAAAAAAAGGCGTAGATTTTCAACGAAAAATTAATGATTTAGATTTAAAATTATTAATTAAAAAATTACAACAGAATAAACATATTTTATTTATTCAATCCTTACCTGAAAATGAATGTTTTCCAGAATTGTGGTTACAATCTATAATTTCTTCCTCTGATGAAAAAATAATTATTTTATTAACAGGAATAATTGATGTGCTTTACAAAAGAAATAATCAATGGTATGTACTTGATTATAAATCTGGTGATAGCAGCAAAAATAATGAAGCTTATACTAAACAAATCCAAGCTTATCTACAATTAGTTAACCATGTTTTTGGTATTGAAGCAATTGGACAAATATTATATTTAGAAGATAATAAATTAATTACTATTTCAAATAATAAATCATTGTTTTCTCATTTAGAACAATTTGATAATAATAGTTTTAAATTTAATCCATCAATAATTGGCATGCGAGATATACAAACTCCTTTAATTAAAAAGTCAAATAAAACGACGATTATTCTTTCAAATTCAAAAAGAAAAAGGGATTTTTGGTTTTATTTATTGATAGATAAAAAACTAAACCCTAATATAAATATTATAACATATGTTGATTTTAAAAACCAATTTATTACAAATAATATAAAATTGCCCCCACCATTAGTAAAAAGACAAATTATAATAAATATTTTTAATAATAAATTGGGTGAATTTAATTTAAAAAACCGTCCAGGTATTGTAGATATGATTTATGAAGCATATGAATCTTACTTTAAAACGAGTTGTTATATTGTTAATGATTTACGAAAAAAATATAATTTATATATTCATAAATTAAAAAAATATGGGTTTTCAATAGGTGAGGTGATAAGTGAAAATTTAGATTTTGGACTAGATAAAAATACTGATTATTTATTTGAAACCCCTGCTGTTGTTACTTTAGAAGATAAAAATATAGTTAATCAGTTGAAGAATAATGAAAAAATAATCGAATTTCCTATTTTTAATGAAGTACCCGTTGAAAAAAATCAAGAATTTTTATTAAATCAGTTTAAAAAATCAAAAAATAAATGGATGCAGTTTAATACAATCCGAGATGAAATACACTTTATTGGTAAAAAAATAATTGACCTAAATAAAAAAGGTGCATTATATAATCAAATTTCAATTATTTTACCATCAATGGAGGAATATTTACCAATTCTTGTAGGATTATTTAGAAGCCAAGGAATTCCTCTTTCAATAAGAAAAACTGAACCAATAAGTGAAAAACCAATTATTATTTCATTATTATCATATTGTACACTTTTTAATAGTAATATGTTTAATTGGATAGATATCAAAAGTTGGTTTGAAAGTTCTTTATTTCAAATTATTTATAGCGATTCATCTATTTCTTCTGAAGTTATTTATGAATTGGATTTGTTATTACGAAAAAAGGGTTTACTTAAATTTAAATTAAGTCAATTAGATGAAATGAAATCATCGTTGAAAAACTTTGAAAATATTGATTCCATTGAATTATTAATTGATTTTTTAAGTCATGTAAAATCCAGTTCTCAAAAAAATTCTATTTCAATTATATTAAATCAATTACAGAATTCAAACTACAAAACAGAATTAATTGAATCTGATAAAATCGCTTTAGATGCATTTATTAAATTAATAAATGAAATACAATCTCAAATTGATGAACATCATTTTAATCTATCTAATGTTGAAATATTAAATGAAATAAATCATTTCATTACTAAAATTGAATTTTCACCCAATTCAACTGATTTTGGGGTCGAAATTATATCAATTATGGATAGTCAGAATATAGCAAATCGATTTATATTTATTCCTGGAATGTCACGAGATGTGTTTCCTGTACGGAAAAAACAAAACCCCTTTATAACATTAAATGATAATTTACATGAAGATGCAAATTTCCAAATATTTATATCCTGGTTCAAAAGTGTGAAAAATATATATTTATCCTACCCCAAAATAAATGATAAAAATGAATTATTAGAACCGACTATTTTCATGAACGGTATTAATCCAAAAATTATGAACGATTCAATATTATTTGATTCAGAAATTAATTTAATAAATACAATTGGCAAATTAATTAATCCTAAAACTGAATCAAAATCACTATTAAAAGTAATAAACAGGCATAATGCATTCGTAAATAATAATATCCCCGAAGAATATTTTGGTAAAATACAAAATTATAATTTTAAAAATATGAACCGCGAATTTTCTGCAACTTCTTTTGATGAACTGTTTTTCACACCATATCTTTATTTATTAAAAAGAAATTGGAAATTATATGAAATTGACAATAATGTATCAAGTAGCCTGACAAAAGGTGATTTTATACATCGCGTTTTTGAAATCTTTGGCAATCAAAATGGATGGGAAATAAATCGAAAAGCTAAAGTAAAAGGAACTGCGTTATTAGATGAAGTTATAAAAATAGAAAAAAAGAAAATTGATAAAAATTTATTACCTATTATTGATGAACTCTCATTAAGTAATCCAACAATTTGGGAGTTGATTTTAAAAGAGGAATTATCATTTTATCCTACATTATTACATTATAAATCTGAATTAGAATTTGGAAGCGATAATTCTAACTCAACCCCTTTTTTAATTATAAATCATCCTGAAATTGGTGAAATAAAATTTAAAGGTAAAATTGATAGAATTGATAAATCAAAAGATGAAAAAAATATTATTATTCAAGATTTTAAAACTGGAGAAATAATATGGGGAGATTTATCTAAAGATATGTCTCGTCAATTATTTATTTATTATTTAGTTGTTAAACAATTATTTCCTGAAGCGAGAATAGCTGTCTCATATCGAAAAGTAAAAAATATTACTACTCGAAATTTTGGATTTTATAATAGTTTTATAATTGATGATGATATAAATTCTTATGAAGATATAAATATTAAAAATAATAATAATCATATATATATTAAAAATGAAAACGATATAAAGGATGAGATTATTTCTGCAATGTCTCCGATAATTTCAGGGCTTTTTAATCCATTTTCAAAAAAATATATGCATTCAAGAATTGATAGCTATTATTATTTAAAAAATGTTGCAAGATTAGAAACAATAAAATTCTTTTTATCTTAATATCTGTTTAAATATTTAATAATTAATCAAATAAATTTATCATTATGGAAACTGACGAATATTTTAATTTTTCGCAATATTTTTCTTCAGGAATAACAGCTGTTCTGTCAAAAAATAGCACTATTCCTAAAAGTTTATCGCATAAAGATAAAATAAAACATTTATCCCAGAAGTTGAATGTAAATTTTGCTTCAATCGCAATTCCAAATCAAATACATTCAAATCATTGTAAAATTATAAAAAATTGTGGGATATATCAAAATGTAGATGGGTTAATCACTCAAAATTCAGAGTTGATTTTATGTCTATCTGTGGCTGATTGCTGTCCCATTTTTATTGAAGATAAAAAAAATAATAGAATTGGATTAATCCATTCAGGGTGGGAAGGGACAGTGAATAAAATTGTAATTAATGCTGTAAATTCATTCTTAAATTTAGGAAGTAAAATTAATGATTTAATTATTTTTTTAGGGCCATCAATTGGTAAATGTTGTTATGAAGTTGGAATTAAAGTTAGTGATCTATTTATCAATAATTGCAAAATAAGGATAAATTCATCTAAGTATTTAATTGATATTAAAGGCCAAATAAAATTTGATTTAATAAAATATGGATTTCATAATGAGCAAATTATTTCATCTAATATTTGTACTTTTGAAAATATGAATTGTGAGAGTTATAGAAGAGATGGTGAATCTTCAGGGAGAATGATTGCTTTTATGGGGCAGTATAATATATAAATAGCTATGGATTTAATAAATTTAATTATTTTAGGTGCAATTCAGGGAATAACGGAGTTTTTACCCGTTTCAAGCTCGGGACATTTAGTATTGGCAAAAAAAATATTGGGGATTAATTCTCCAGGAACAATTATTGAGGTTATATTACATTTTGGATCTTTAACTGCAATTTTAGTTTTTTATATGAATGACATTTTAGAATTGATAAAAAATATTATAAAATTTGATGCTAATGCTTTAAAATTTTCATTTTTCATAATTATTGGAATTATTCCTGCTGGGGTCGTTGGTGTATTTTTTAAAGATTTTTTCACAGCATTTTATAATGACACTTTTTATACAAGTATATTTTTAATAATAACTGGAATTTTATTATTTCTTTCCAAATTTATGGAACATAAGCAGACTCCATTTCGTATTAAGTCCGTTTTTATGATTGGATTAATACAAGCATTTTCAATATTTCCAGGTATATCTCGATCTGGTATGACAATTACTACTGCTCTTTTTTTGGGTATAAATCGTAATGATGCCTTTAAGTTTTCATTCTTTTTAGCAATACCAATTATTTTAGGTGCAACCATTTTAGAAATTCCACATTTATATAACCTCGGAAATTCTCAGTCAATTTCTTTATTTATTGGTTTTCTTGTTTCCGCAACTACGGGATATTTTGCATTAAAATTACTTTATAAAATTGTGATTAATAATACTTTTTGGATGTTTTCATTTTATTGTTTTTTTATTGGAATATTAGGTATGCTTTATGCCAGATAAATATGGATTATTTTCCATCAAAGAAACTTTTAATGAAATTAAAAATCATTCAGTAAATCCTATATATTTACTTATTGGAAATGATGCATATTTACAATCTTTTTTTATAAACCATTTAACTAAATTATTTAGTAAAGAAAAAATACCAAAATTTGTTTATTCATTTAACGAAGATGATGGTGATTTGATATTAAATGAAATTACAGGTATTTCATTATTTTCTGAGCCTAAGATTTTTATAATTAGAGGGTTAAGGAAAATTAAAAAATCTCATTTAAGTGATTTGCTTGCTTGGCATAAACGGCCTAATCCTAATAATTGTGTAGTTTTAATTAAAAATGAATTTGATATTAAAAATTCAATTATTAAGGAGATAAAAAAAGAAATAAAATTGATTGATGTACGAACTCCCTTTCAAAATAAAATCAGGGAATGGGTTGAATATATTTTACGAATTAAAAAAATTAAATTAAAACAAACAGAAATTGAAATTCTAATTGAAAATTGTGGTGATTCAATTGCAAATATAGAAAATGAAATTGAAAAATTTATATTAAGTGACAGTAGTTCATCGGATTTAAGTATTAAAGAGTCTTTAATTTCTACCAATTTTCAAGATTACCCTATATGGAAATTAACTGATTCAATAGGAAAGAAAGATTTTAAACAATCAATAAAAATATACAATTCATTATGGATGAATAATGTTTCGTTGAGTCAAATTATATATAATTTAAATAATCTATTTCAAGGAATTTTATGGTCGATTATTGGTATTAAAAATAATAATAAATATAGTTTAAATTATTTTATACAGAAAAATATGAATTTATACATAAATAGATTTAGATTAAATGAGATAAAAGCAGTTTTAACAGAATTAAGAAAAATGGATTATAAAATTAAAACATTACCAATGTCTGAAAAGGAATTAATGATACCATTTATAGTAAAGATTTGTAAGGGGATTCATGGATTCGTTTGAATTTACAGATGAACAATTAATTGCTAAATTTCAAGATGGCAATGTGGGAGCCTATACCGAACTTGTTGAAAGATATAAAGAACGCCTTTTTAATTTTATTTATCGGTTTTTATATGATGTCGATAAAGCTGAAGATATTTTACAAGATACTTTTATTAAATTATATACACATAAACATTCATATCGTGAAATTGCTAAATTTTCAACATGGTTATATACAATTGCAGGGAATTTAGCGAAAACAGAATTAAGAAAATTAAAAAGAAGAAAAACATATTCAGTTAGTGATTTATCTCGATATGACCAGGAATTTATTATTAAAAGCCCTGACGGTTCAGCTGAAATTGATGCAGAAGCTATTACTGTTGAGAAAAAAATTCAATATGCATTAAATCAACTTCCAAAAGATTTTAAAACAATAATTATTTTAAGGGATATACAGGAACTTTCTTATGAGGACATAAGTAAAATTGTCGATGTTCCGATAGGTACTGTTAAATCCAGAATTAATCGAGGGCGTTTAAAACTTCAAAAACTACTAACAAATAAAGGAGAAAGAATAATCTGAATGAACTGTTATGAATTTGAATTAAATTTATCTGATTTTATAGAAGGTGAATTAAAACAAAAAGATAATTTTAATTTTAAAACCCATAAAAATATTTGTAATTCATGTAGTAAAAAACTAGAATCAATGCTTACATTAATTTCAAATATGAGGCGGATGCGAACAGTTTCTGTACCATCTAACTTTACAAGAGAATTACATTATAAAATTTCTAATCTTGATAATTATAATATTAAAAATTCATGGCGATTTTTAGATATATTTAATCTTGGATTAAAACCTAATCATACAATTGCATTTGGACTTTCAATTATTATGATAATAACTAGTATAGTTTATTTTTCTAAAATTGATCAAATTCCAAATGTAAAAATAGCTGATTTTAAAACCCCCGAATCTGTGAGATTAAATAATAATAGCCATTTTGCTAATGAATTACAGAGTTTAAAGGATCCTATATTGAAAGATTCTCTTAATAAAGTAAATAGTAATAAAAATAATAATTTAAGGCAAAACGATACACCTCCAATTAAAGTTGTGAATAGTCGTAAATAAAAAATTGTTCTTTTGGTCAGAATAGTATAATTTAAATAAATTACTATCAAATGAAATTAATGACATTTAAAGAAAGGGTTTTTTGAGAAACATATTCAAATATATTTCACCCCTAATTTTCTTAATTATTTTTTTAATAATTTTACTAGAAATTAATTATTTAACTCATGAGAATCAAATCATCAATGCAAATTTTATTGGTTTGATTTTTAGTATATTGGGTTTGTTTTATTCTGTTATTGTATGGAATAAATTTATGGCTAATTATAATAATTTAATCCAAAATTCTATGTTGGATGGAATGACTGGACTTTTTACCCATAAATTTTTTATGGATCGTCTTGAATCTGAATTAGGACGTGCTAAACGACACAAGGAAAAATTAACCTTACTTTTTTTAGATTTAGATAAATTTAAAAGAATTAATGATACATATGGGCATTTATTTGGTGATTTAGTAATAAAAGAAACAGCTAACTTAATTAAAAATAATGTTAGAACTCATGATACTGTTGCTCGTTATGGAGGTGAGGAGTTTGCTGTTGTTTTAGTTAATACCTCAAAAGAAGAATGTTTAAAAACAGTTGAACGAATTAGGTCTAATATTGAAGACTATAATTTTTCGAATGATGAAATAAATGAAAATATGACAATTAGTATTGGTTTAGCTGAATTTCCAAGTGATTCTCAAGAATCTAGAGGCTTGATTAGATTTGCAGATGAAATGATGTATGAAGTTAAAAAATTAGGTGGAAATATGGCAAAATAGTTTTAATTTATGGCTATAATATTTTTATATAAATTGGAAATTAGGACATGGCGAAAAAACAATCATTTGGGGATAAAGTTGGAAAACAGAACCGAAATGCAAAAACAAATATAAAATTTGTTAAATCAAGTTTAACATCGAAGGGTAATATTAGGTTTTCTGATGAAATAGTTGGAATTCCTGAAGGCGAAAATGTCGAAAATTACTTAAAGAATTTAATTGCTGATAGTAAATAATTAGTTTATTAAATTAGTTTGAAAAAGGAGGCATTTGCCTCCTTTTTTTTTATATTAAATAATGAATAAAATTTTTAAGTTAAAATATATATTAATTAAATTCTTCTTTTTTTCTTTGATGATTGCACAATCAGGAGATGCAATGGAATATTATATTAATGGTGAAATTTCAAAGTTAGAATTTGATTATGAAAATGCAATTAATAATTTTATAAAAGCATCTGAATTAGATTCTAATTCAATTATTATTTTTAATAATTTAGCTGTATGTTATAAAGAAATAGGTGAAATTAATAAAGCAAAAAAATACTTTAATAAATCTCTATTAAATTCTAATTACTCTGCAAGTTTAGGAGTTGAAGTTTTGAATTTTTATGAAGAATTGCAGGATACTTTAGCTTCTTCAAAATTATTACTAGATTTAATAAATCATAATCCCGAAAATATAGAATTATTATATCGTAAAATTAGAAGTCTTTTTAATAAGAAAAATTATGTTGAAATTCTTCATGTTTACAAGCAAATCTATCTATTAGACCCTGATAATAGTGATATTTTACCTAAATTAGTTGATATTGCTTTAACATTAAACTTAGAAACTTATCTTGAAAAAGACTTAATTGAAATTGCTACAAAACTTCCTGAAAATACTGAATCCTTATTAGCATTGGCTGGGTTAAAAATTGCATCTAAAGAATTTGTTGAAAGTATAAACTATTTAGATATAGCATACCACATATCTAAGGATAAACATATTTTATTAAAAATTATTGATATTTCCTTATTGGTCAACAATTCTGATAATATTGAAAAATATTTAAATTTATATGAAGAGACCTTTGGTTTATCTCCTCCATTTATAAAGTATAAAATTGAAAATGAGATTAGTAAAAAACAATATTATAGTGCTTTAAAATTAATAGTTGAATTAATTAATAACGATGATTTAGACACTAAGTTATATGATAGATTTATATTAATTTCAAATGAATTAAACGAATTAGATATTGCCTATAGTAAAATAAGTGATCAATTTAAAAAATTTCCTAATAATATTCTATTTCCAATATTATTGGGAGAAATAAATGAATTACAAAATTATAATAATGATGCATTGAATTGGTATATTTTATCGCTAAACATAGATAAGGAAAATAATTATTTAAGACATCGTATTGCTAACTTAAGTGAATCATTAAAACAATATCAATTATCTGATAGCCTTTTTAATATTATTATCTCAAAAAATCAAAATGATGCGAGTGGATTAAATAATTATGCTTATAGCTTATGTGAAAGAAATAACCCTGATTTAGAATATGCATTATTACTATCAAAAAAGTCAATATTGCTTGAACCTGAAAATGCAGCATTCTTGGATACAATCGGTTGGATTTATTTTAAATTAGATAAACCTATGGATGCACTTCCATATATTGTAAAAAGTTCTGAAATAGATAATGAAAGTGTTTTAATATTAAGCCATTTAGCAGAAATTTATTTATTATTAAATCAAAAAAAAGAAGCACTGATAATTTTAAATAGGATTTTAGATCTAGAGCCAGGGAATAAAAATATTTTAAATAAAATTGAAGAGATAAGTAATGAATAAATTTATTAGTATTATTATACCAGTTTATAATGAAGTAGATTCAATTAAAGATTTATATGCTGAGATAATAAAAGTAATTCATATTTATAATAAATATGAAATAATATTCATTGATGATGGTAGTTCAGATAATTCGGTTGGGGTAATTCGTGGAATTGCTTCTGATGATAATCGCGTCAAATTAGTTCGGTTTTATAAGAATTTTGGTAAAGCAGACGCACTTTCTGAAGGGTTTATGATTTCTAAGGGTGATTATATCATAACGATGGATGCAGATTTGCAAGATGATCCTGCAGAAATACCAAATTTAATAAATAAACTCGATGATGGTTGGGATATGGTTTCAGGTTGGAAAAAAAATAGAAAAGATCCATTAGAAAAAAAAATTCCATCAAAATTATTTAATAAAGTAACCTGTTTATTAACAGGTGTAAATATTCATGATTTTAATTGTGGCTTAAAGGGGTATCGTAAAGAGGTAATAAAATCGATTGAATTATATGGTGGATTACATCGTTATATTCCAGCATTAGCTAAACAAATGGGCTATACCGTTTCAGAAATTATTGTCAACCATCGTGAGCGAAAATTTGGTGAAACAAAATATGGTGGTGCAAGATATTTCCATGGTTTTTTTGATTTACTTACTGTATTATTTTTAGGTAGTTATCTTAGACGACCATTACATTTTTTTGGAAAATTGGGTTTAATAATGTTTCTTGGTGGAATTGGTATTTCTACATATTTAACTGTAGGCTGGTTTAATGGTATTTGGATTGGTGATAGACCAATATTTTTTCTAGGGATATTATTAATTATTTTATCTGTTCAATTTTTCTCAATTGGTTTTTTAGGTGATATTGTTGTTAAACTTGTTGGTCAAAATAAAAATAGAGTATTAGAAATATTTTCTAGAGAAGAAGATTGAAAATTGCATTAATTAGTGTTGCGCCTCCATTTAGGGGTGGAATTTCTGCTCATACTTCTCAACTTATTCAAACACTAGCTTTAAAACATGAAATAATTTGTTATAATTATAAACGACAATATCCTTCTTTTCTTTTTCCCGGGGAAACACAATATTTAAATCCAAAAGAATATATTAAACAGTCTATAGAATGTATCGATTCAATTAATCCATTTACATGGTTTAAAGTTGCAAGAACAATTAAAAAAAGTGGATTTAATGTAGTTATTTTTAGATTTTGGAATCCATTTTTTGCACCAATGTTAGTTACTATTGCAAGGCGCATAAAGAGGATGAATAATATAAAATTGATTGGGTTATATGATAATCTCCTACCTCATGAAGCCCAATTTTATGATCGTAAATTTACTAATTCCTTTATATCAGAAATGGATGGTCATATTGTTCAATCATCAAAAGTTGAATTAGAATTATTGAATTTAGATAATAATGCAAAGGTATGTACACTTTTTCACCCACTTTATACAAAATATGGAAAAAGTAAACTAAAAGTAAATTCTCGTGAAAAATTAGGAATTAAAGCAAAGTTTACAATTTTATATTTTGGGCTTGTTCGGAAATATAAGGGACTTGATATTTTAATAGAAGCAACTTCAATTCTTAATGAACAGAGGAGTGATTTTGAAGTTTTAGCTGTTGGAGAATCTTATGATGACTCAGAACCTTTATTAACTTCAATTAGTAATTTAAAAATTGAGAATATATTTAGATGGGAAAATAAATTTATTCCTGATGATGAAATAAGTGATTATTTTTCTGCTTGTGATATTGTTGTATTACCATATCGGTCTGCATCTCAAAGTGGAATTGTCCAAATTGCATATCATTTTAATAAGCCGGTAATTGTAACAAATGTAGGTGGATTGCCTGAAATAGTAGAAAAAGGTAAAAGTGGTGATATTGTAGAGCCAGAAAACCCTAAAAAACTAGCCAATATTATTTCAATGTATTTAGATGAAAAAAAAATAGATAATATGTCAAATTATATTAATTCATTTAAAAATAAATTTTCATGGAATTCTTTTGCAGAAAAAATGATAGATTTTATAAATTTGATATGATTCCTAAAATTACAATTATAGTTTTAAATTGGAATAGATCAAATGATACAATTAATTGTTTGAAAAGTTTAGAAGCTGTTAATGATGAAAATTTTAAAATTTTGCTTGTGGATAATAATTCAAAAATAGATTCTGTTAAAAATATTTTATTAAAATTTCCCAACATAAATTTATTACAGTTAGATAAAAATTATGGATATTCTGGAGGGAATAATAGGGGCTTTGAACATATAAGTAATGATACTGAATTTATTTGCTTTTTAAATAATGATGTAATAGTTGACCCTAATTTTTTATCAAATTTTAGAAATGGTTTAAAACAATTTGGAGAAAATTATATTTTTGGACCTAAGATTTATTTCGAATATCCATCAGAAAGAATTTGGTATGGAGGAGGGGTGGTAAATTTACAGAAAGGTCAGATTTACCATAAATATATTGGACAAAAAGATAATAATCATAATTCTAAAAATTGTAAAACTGAATATGTTACAGGGTGTTGTCTTTTAATTTCTAAAAATAATTTTAAATTATTAAATGGATTTGATGAGTCTTTTAATATGTATGCAGAAGATGTTGACCTTTGTTTGAGAGCTGATAAATTGAATATAAAATGTAAATATATTCCAAATTCTAAAATATGGCATAAAGTTTCAGCTTCAACTGGAGGACGATTTTCAATTCAAAAATATATAAAAAAAATAAGTTCAATTCAAAAATTAGTAAAAATTCATAACTCTGAACTCAATCCATTATTAATTACTTTAAAGTCTATTTATAATTCAATTTTTCATAGTGAAAAATAAAGTGGACTATTTTGGTCGTAATTAATCTTGTTCTGATTTAATTGATTTTGGTAAATTTAGTATATAGATTTTAAGAGTTTTTTATACTATTTATTTTTTAATTATTTTATAGAGAAAAAATGGCACAAGCGAATATTTTAAATGAAACAATTACAATTGAAACAAAAGCTGCAAAAAGATTAAAAGTGGTAATGGGGGCTGAAGGGAAAGCAGATTTTGCATTGAGAATGTCGGTTGTAGGTGGTGGTTGTTCAGGGATGACTTACAATATGTCTTTTGATGATAAGCAAGGAGAGTTTGATAAAGTATTTGAAAGTGAAGGTGTGAAAATATTTTGTGATTTAAAAAGTTGGTTATATCTAAAAGGTACAAAAATTGACTATTCTGATGATATGCTAACAGGTGGGTTTAAAATTAATAATCCAAATGCTTCACGAACCTGTGGGTGTGGAACTAGTTTTTCAGCATAATTATTTTAAATAAAGACTAAATAATGCCAGAAAAAATAATTACTGATTCTATAAACCAAGAATATAAATATGGTTTTGTAACTGATATTGAACAAGAGAAAATTCCTCCTGGTTTAAATGAAGATGTTGTAAAATTAATTTCAAAGAAAAAAAATGAACCAGAATGGCTTTGTGAGTGGCGTTTAAAAGCATATCGACATTGGTTGAAAATGGTTGAACCTGATTGGGCAAAAGTAAATTATCCCAAAATAGATTTTAATGAAATTAGTTATTTTGCAGCACCTAAAAAGAAATTAAATAGTCTTGATGAAGTAGATTCTGAAATATTGGATACTTATAATAAACTTGGAATCCCACTTCAAGAGCAAAAAATGCTAGCGGGGGTTGCTGTTGATGCTGTTTTTGATAGTGTTTCAGTTGCCACTACATTTAAAGATGATTTATTTAAACAGGGTATTATTTTTTGTTCATTTTCAGAAGCAGTACAAGATCATCCTGAATTAATTAAAAAATATTTAGGTACCGTTGTTCCAATTACAGATAATTTCTATGCTGCATTAAATTCGGCAGTATTCAGTGACGGTTCATTTTGTTATATCCCAAAAGGTGTAAAGTGTCCTATGGAACTATCAACCTATTTTAGAATAAATGCATCTAATACAGGGCAATTTGAACGAACTTTATTAGTTGCAGATGAAGGAGCTTATGTCAGTTATCTTGAAGGTTGTACGGCACCACAACGAGACGAAAATCAATTGCATGCTGCTGTTGTTGAATTAATTGCAATGGAAAATGCTCAAATTAAATATTCAACAGTGCAAAATTGGTACCCCGGTGATAAAAATGGAAAAGGTGGGATATATAATTTTGTGACAAAGCGTGGAATTTGTAAAGGAGATAATTCTAAAATTTCCTGGACTCAAGTAGAAACAGGATCTGCAATTACTTGGAAATACCCAAGTTGTATTTTAAAAGGAAATAACTCGATAGGGGAGTTCTATTCTGTTGCTTTAACAAATAATAGACAGCAAGCAGACACCGGAACAAAAATGATACATATAGGTAAACACACAAAAAGCACTATTATATCTAAAGGAATTTCTGCAGGGTTTGGCCAGCAGACATATCGAGGTGAAGTACGAATTAATAAGAATGCAGATAATGCACGAAATTATTCTCAATGTGACTCAATATTAATTGGTGATAAATGTGGTGCACATACTTTTCCATATATTGATGTTCGAAATACGACGGCTCAAATGGAACATGAGGCTACCACTTCTAATATTGGGGAAGACCAACTATTTTATTGTAATCAAAGAGGAATTTCTACTGAAGATGCAATTGCAATGATTGTAAATGGTTTTTGTAAAGAAGTATTTAAAGAGCTCCCGATGGAATTTGCAGTTGAAGCACAGAAATTATTAGAAATTAGTTTAGAAGGAAGTGTTGGATAATATTTAATGAAAATAAAAAATAATGCTTAATATAAAAAATTTACATGCTTCTATTGAAGAAAAGAAAATTCTTAAAGGAATAAATTTAATTGTCAATCCTGGTGAATTACATGTCATTATGGGGCCAAATGGAGCAGGGAAAAGTACACTTGCAAGTGTATTAACAGGGAAGGATAAATTTAACATTGATAATGGTGAAATCCTTTTTGATGGGCAAATTATAAATGAATTACCTCCTGAAGAAAGAGCTTGTAAAGGCATGTTTATGTCTTTTCAATATCCTATTGCGATACCTGGTGTAAATAATATGTATTTTTTAAAGGAAGCGTTAAATTCACAAAAAAAATACAGAGGCGAAACTCAATTAGATTCAATCGATTTTTTGGGTGAAATGAAGACTAAACTAAAATATGTTGGCTTAGAAGAGTCTTTTATTCATAGGCCTGTAAATGATGGTTTTTCAGGTGGTGAAAAAAAACGAAATGAAATATTACAAATGATTACGCTTGAACCCAAACTAAGTATTTTAGATGAAACAGATTCGGGACTAGATATTGATGCATTGAAAATTATTTCTGAAGGAATAAATAATTTTAGAAATAAAGATAGATCTTTTATATTAATTACCCATTATCAACGAATGCTTGATTATTTAAAACCAGATTTTGTACATGTTATGATTCAGGGAGAGATAGTAAAGTCCGGTGATAAATCACTTGCTCTAGAATTAGAAAATAAAGGGTACTCTTGGATATTAAATGAAAAAGTAGAAACTTCTCAATCTTAATGGAAAATCAGGTTGTAGAATTTTCATTTTTTGATGAAATTAATAAAAAAGCTAATATAATTTGTGATGATAAATCTAAATTAAATCCCAAAAGTGAACGCTGGCGTTTTACCCCGATACGAGAATATAATGCTTTAACATTTTCAAATTTACAAAATACTAATATTAATTTAGATTCCATCCAATCATATAGATTTAAAAATGTAATTCTATTTGTCATTATGAATGGAAAAATAGATTTACAATTGTCTGATTCTATCCCAAATGGAGTCCAAATAGAAAATTTAAATAAAATGGCTCAGAATTATTCAGGAAGGATTAAAAGTTCATTTACTAAAATTTCTAATATTCAGGAAAATTATTTTTCTGCAGAAAATATTACACAATTTAATAATGGTTTATTTATAAATGTTGAATCAAATATAGTAATTGAAAAACCAATTCAATTACTAAATATCCAAACAGAAACCAACAGTTTTCCACGCTTCTTAATTAATGGTGAAGAAAATTCACAATTCAATATAATTGAACAATATATTAATTTGACAAAAAGCGAATCAAAATCAAATTCAGTTGTTGAAATTTCATTACAAAATGGTTCAAATTTAAATCATATTTGTTTACAAAATGGAACGAAAAGTCATTGGAATTTTTATAGTTTAGCAGTAAATCAATACAAAAATAGTTTATTTACAAGTTCCATTATTTCACTTTCTGGTAAACGAATTATAAATGATATTAATTGTAATTTAATTGAAGAAGGTGTTTCAACTGATATTTCTGGATTATATTTAATTGATAATAATTCACATTGTGATAATCATACAAAAATTAACCATATTGCACCCTTTACATATAGTAATGAAAATTTTAAGGGAATTATATCAGGTGAAGCAAGTGGGGTTTTTAATGGGTTAATTAAAGTATTGCCGGATGCTCAAAAAATTAATTCATCACTGACAAATCGAAATTTATTATTATCTAATGATTCTAAAATGAATAGTAATCCACAGTTAGAAATTTATGCGGATGATGTAAAATGTTCTCATGGTTCAACAATTGGGCAAATTGATGGAGAAGCATTGTTTTATATGCAGTCGAGAGGAATATCAAAATCTAATGCAACTAAAATTCTTGTCAAAGGATTTGCAGATGAAATATTAAATAAAATAAAAATAAAATCAATTATTGATTATATTGAACCTAAAATTGAACAACTAATGAGGAATAGTTAATGGATGAGTTAAGAGAATTATATCAACAACTCATTTTAGATCACAATCAAAACCCTAGAAACTTTAGAGAAATTGAAAATTATGATTTTCATAAAAAAGGATATAACCCATTATGTGGAGATCAATTAGAAATTTTTATTAATATAAAAGATGATATAATTTCTGAATTGTCTTTTACGGGGATGGGTTGTGCTATTTCAAAAGCCTCTGCTTCTATTATGACTGAAACATTAACTGGGAAATCCCTTTCAGAGGCAAATTTACTATTTAAACAATTTAGAGAAATGGCAATGAATGGAAAAATTACAGATGGATTGCCATTAAAATTGTCAGTTTTAAGTGGGATTTATAAATATCCTTCTCGAGTAAAATGTGCACTACTTGCTTGGCATACAATGCACCAAAGTTTTGATACGCAAAATATTGTTGATGCAAAAACGGAATAAATATAATGATTGAGAAAAATCAAACAATAAGACTTAACCGAAATTGTGAAGCTGAATTAATACCTTCGGGAGATAAAATAAATTTATTAAAAGGTGAAGTTGTAAAAGTGACTCAATCTTTAGGTGGTAACTATACTTTATTTATAAATGGTAATTTAGTTAAAATTAGAGGGAAAGATGCTGATGTAATCGGATTAGAAGCCGAGGATGACCATATTCAAGATATTGAAGAACATGCGAAAAAAGAAGTTGAAGAGCATTTAATTTGGGAAAAAATGAAAGCGTGTTTTGACCCTGAGATTCCTGTAAATATTGTAGATTTGGGATTAATCTACGATTTAAAAATAACTCCACTAGAAAATATCGGTAATAAAATAGAAATTAAAATGACACTTACTGCACCTGGGTGTGGCATGGGACCATCAATTGCAAGTGATGTAAAATATAAAGTTAGTATGGTTCCTGGTGTTACTGAAGTTGGTGTTGAAATAGTTTGGGAACCAGCATGGAATAAGGATATGATGACGGATGCTGCAAAACTTCAACTTGGAATGTTATAGTAAATATGCAATTAAACCCTAATGTTATTAAAGAGGATTTCCCTCTTTTTAAAAAACATACTAGCCTTGCTTTTTTAGATAATGCCTCGACCACTCAAAAACCACAATGTGTTATTGATAAAGTAAATGAATATTATAATGAATATAATTCAAATGTACACAGAGGAATTTATCAAATTGGTGAAAAAGCAACTTATGAATATGAATCGGTTAGAGGAAAACTCCTTCAGCTTGTATCTGCAAATGATAATTACTCTGCAATATATACGAGTGGAACAACTGAATCTTTAAATTTATTGGCTCATTCATTATCTAAATTGGTTTTAAAAGTAGGTGATGAAATATTAATTACAGAAATGGAACATCATTCAAATATTGTTCCGTGGCAGATAGCATGTGAAAAATATGGATGTACATTAAAATATATTCCAATTACTGAAAAGGGCGAATGGGATATCTCTCAAATTGATTCATTAATAACTCAAAAAACTAAAATTGTTTCAATGATACATCAGTCAAATGTATTTGGTACAATTAATCCTGTTAAAAAAATCACTGAATTGGCCAAAGCTGTGGGTGCAAAAGTTATTCTTGATTCAGCACAAAGTATTCCACATGGAAATGTCAATATTGTAGATTTAAACTGTGATTTCCTTGTATTTTCAGGTCATAAAATGTTGGGACCTACAGGTGTTGGGATATTAATTGGTAAAACTGAAATATTAAATATGATGCCACCATTTATGGGTGGTGGAGAAATGATTTATACAGTGTCTATGGAAAGTTCAACATGGAATGAAGTACCTTGGAAATTTGAAGCAGGAACACCCAATATTGCTCAAGTAATTGGATTAGGGGCAGCAATAGATTACCTAAATAATATAGGTATGGATAATATACATGCTTACGAAAAAAAAATATTAGCAATTGCAGAAAAAAAACTATCGCAAGTTCCCGGATTAAAAATATTTGGAAATCCTCAAAAAAAGGGTACCGTCATTAGTTTTGAATTAGACGGTATTCATCCTCATGATTTAGCTCAAATATTAGATGAACACAATGTTGCAGTTAGAGCTGGACATCATTGTGCCCAACCCATAATGAATAAATTAAATGTACCTGCCACTATTAGAGCTAGTTTTTATATTTACAATTCAGAAAAAGATATTAATCAACTTGTAAATGGATTAAATTCAGCGTTGAAATTTTTCTCAATTCAATAAATAAGTTAATTTAATAATTAATTAACTTTTAAAGTGAGAGCTTAGTAAAGAATTAATCAATAATAATCCGACCCGTATTTTTTTAATAATTAACAAATTAAAACCAATTAAATTTTAGTAATTCATTCGTAATTTTATGGTCTAAATAGGAGATAGTTTTTGGATATTTTATTCGCACAAGAAGCAACAGGACAATCATTTTCATTTGCAAGTTTTTTGCCAATGATTATAATTTTTGCAATTTTATATTTTATGATTCTACGTCCACAAAGTCAACAACGAAAAAAACATTTAAGTTACATAGATTCATTAAAAAAGGGTGATAAAATTATTACCCGTGGTGGATTAATATGTACGGTAAAGTCTTTTCAAGGGAAAAATGATTCTTTAGTTTTAATCGATGTTGGCAATGGTACATCACTTACAATTGCAAGAGGATATATTGCAGGAGCACCAGATCAAAATTTAACACCAAAAGAAGGCTAATTTTAAATGGCTGTATTACCAGTTGTTAAATATGGTGACTCTATACTTCGAAAAAAAGTAAACAAAGTTGATATAAATGAAATAGGACAATTAACTAATTTAATAGATGATATGTTTGATACGATGTATGAGGAAGAAGGCATTGGATTAGCTGCAAATCAAGTAGGAGTTAATTTAAATTTAATGATTATTGATGTAACTCACTTGGATGAATATAAAGATTTAGAACCTATTGTTTTTATTAATACAGAAGTTTTACAAGAAAATGGAAGCATAGAGCTTGAAGAAGGTTGTTTAAGTATTCCAGAAATAAGAGCTACAATTCCTAGAGCAGAATCTATTGTTATTCGATATATTGATGAATTGGGTCAATCGAATACAACAGAATTTAACGGTATGTTCTGTCGAGTAATTTTACATGAATTAGATCATTTAAATGGTAAATTTTTTACAGATTATTTATCATCTGCAAAGCGAAAGTTAGTTCATAGTAAACTATTAGAAATTGCAGAAGATGGATACCCTTCAACTGGAGTTGTTCTTTAAATTGAATAATAAATTCCTTTGTCTCGGGTTTATTTTTAAGAAATATTAATAAATAATGAATAATATAATTTTCATGGGAACGCCAGATTTTGCGATTCCAGCACTAAATGCAATACATTATTCCCAGCATCAAATTTGTGCTGTAATTACGAATCCAGATAAACCATATGGCCGAGGCAGAAAGCTAAGACCTTCTGCAATTAAATTGACAGCTCAGAAGTTAAATTATCCAATTCTCCAACCTGAAAAATTAAATGATTCTAACTTTTTATTAAAAATTGAACAATTAAAACCAACTTTAATGGTTGTAGTTGCATTTAAAAAATTACCTCAATCATTATACAATTTAGCAACTCATGGTGCTATAAATATACATGCATCATTATTACCAAAATATAGAGGTGCTGCACCAATACATCATGCAATTTTAAATGGTGATAATGAAACAGGTGTAACCACATTTCAAATTAATGACAAAATTGATACAGGCAATATTATTTGCCAAGAAAAAATAAGTATAAAAAGTGATGAAACTACTGGTTCACTTTGGACTAAATTATCACAGTTAGGACAAGTTGCAATTTTAAAAACTTTGGATCAATTAGAATTAGGGGAAATTAAGTATATTTCACAAGAAAATAGGCTTGCTACAAATGCCCCTAAAATTTATCCTGAAGATTTAAAAATAGATTGGAATAAACCTGCAACTCAAATACATAATCAAATTCGTGCATTTTCACCTAAACCGGGTGCATTTACCATATTAAATGGTAAACGAATAAAGCTATTTTCTACATCTGTTGTTGAACCACTTAATGAACAAAAAAAGGATCAACCAGGTAGAATTAGAATAAATAAAAATAATATAACAATAATGACAGGTAATGGAATACTCAATATTTCAGAAATCCAATCGGAGGGAAAACCAAGGATGGATGTAAAAAGTTATTTGTCAGGAAATAAAATAGAAAAGGAGGCAATATGCCTGTAAGTAAGAAAGTCTTAAGACCAAGAAGACTAGCGTGGCAAATTATATATAAAGCATTAGATAGAGATAGAAGGCTCTCTGATATTACTTTAGAACTATTATCGAAAACAAATTTCACTGATAGAGAAAAACGATTTACGGTTGAGTTAGTTCAAGGCACAATTAGAATGAGAGGTCGATTAGATTATGAACTTAAAAAAGTGTATAATAATGATTGGGATGAATTATTATTAAAAGTAAAAGTATTACTTTGGTTAGGTGCATACCAAATGAAATTCATGGATGGAATTCCACCTTATGCAGCAGTTTCAACAAGTGTTACACTTGCAAAAGCAATTCATATAAATACAGCAGGCCTAGTAAATGCAATTTTAAGAATATATAGTTCCGTTTGCGATGAACAAATGGATGAACCAGAAGATGAAACCGAATGGGCTGAATATATGAGTCACCCTGATTGGTTAGTACGAAAATGGTCACTATTTTGGTCGAGAGAAGAAGTTCGAGATATGTGTGAGTGGGATAATGAAAAGCCGACGATTTGGTTTCGATTAAATAATACACAAATGTCTATTGAAGAACGAGATGAGTTTTTAAAAGAAAACGAATTTGAATTTAAAACATGGGAACATGATGATAGATTTTTTCATGTACACCATACTTCAAGATTGTTGAATAATCCAATTTTTGATGAAGGGAAAATTAGTATTCAAGATCCTGCTGGAGGATTAGTTGTTAAATTACTTGATCCTCAGAAAAGAGAAATAATTACTGATTCATGTGCAGCACCAGGTGGTAAAACTTCATTTATTTCTCAACTTATGGAAAATACGGGGAAAATTAGAGCATACGACTCTCATATGGCACGATTGAAAAAGTTTGCTTTTGGTATGGCACGATTAAAAGTAAATAATGTTGATGCTGAAATGGCTGATATGACCACTAAAAAATTAACTCGATCTGGAAAAATGTTAGTGGATGTACCATGTACAGGTACAGGGGTAATGTCTAAAAGAGCTGACTTGAGATGGAGAAGAACCATTAAGAATTTATATGAGCTTGTACAAATTCAGCGAGATATTTTATTTAATGTTGGTGACTATATTAAAAAAGAAGGTGTTTTAGTTTATAGTACTTGTTCTTTAGAACCTGAAGAAAATTGGGGTGTGATTGACCATTTCATGAAATTAAATCCAAATTGGGAAGTTGAATCCGCAGAAAAATATGTACCAAAAGAATATGTAGACGAAAGGGGAGCTTTATACACATTTCCACCCAAACATGGTATTGATGGTGGATTTGCTGTAAGATTAATTAAAAAATGATCCTAAATGGATTAAAATATTTTTTTGCTAGTATAATGTTGATTGGAATAGGACTGGTTATTTTTGATACCGTCCTATTACCGCTTTATGTGGGTTATGATAATGAACATTATGTGCCTGATTTACGAGGGGTTGATACAAAGGAAGCAATAAAAGTTTTACATTCATACGGGTTTCATGTAGAAAAGCCAATACCTCGCCCATTTAATGAAAATGAAAAACCAGATATAGTTTTAAATATGTCACCTCGCCAATTTACTAAAGTAAAAGAGGGAAGAACTATAAAATTAACAATTTCAGGAACTCGAAATCATGTTAAAGTACCAAATGTGATAGGGAAATCTCAAAGAAATGCAACTTTTGAAATTAATAGACACCGATTAATTGTAGATACAATTCATACTGAATATAATACTGAAATACAAAAAGGATATGTAATTGACCAATTACCTAAGTCTGGAGATTTAAGATTAGCAGGCTATGGTGTTATTTTAATTGTGAGTGAAGGAAATCCACCTGATTATTTTAAAGTCCCTGATTTAATTAATATGGATCAAAGTAAGGCTGAGAAATTGATACTTGAAAAAGGGTTTCAAGTGGGGAATATTGTAAAAGAATATAGAAAAGACTGGTTAGAAGGTACGGTTATGGAGCAGAGTTTAACTCCTGGCTTGAGGTTGAAT
>JACKQG010000321.1_pt1 | contig 71187 bp, 72 predicted proteins | sample 8237621 | NCBI WGS metagenome assembly JACKQG01 (sample SAMN15677084, study PRJNA649215) | marine metagenome | biome: marine; feature: Black Sea; material: saline water; isolation source: suspended particulate matter (SPM) from the Black Sea western gyre | collected 2013-06-09/2013-06-10 | depth... | reverse complement strand
GAGGGTCTGGTCCTTGCCCACTTCAGCCCCAACTTCGACCGCACCGGCTGGATCGCCGACCCCAACATCGTGTTCCCGATCGACCGCCTCGCCGAGATGGCGGCAGACGGCGCAATCGGGTCGGTCGCCGATGTGCACATATCGTTCATGGGCGCACAGATCGACCACACCCTCGAGACGATCCGCCTCGACACCGGGCCGGCTGCCGCCCGTCAACTGCTTGACGACGGCGTTGACGTGGTCCTGCTCACACCCGTCTGACCGTTGTGCACGCGTACCGTGGGTACGCTCGCATCGGTCCTCGAGCAGGCCGGCATCGCCACCGTCGCCCTGTCGCTGATCCGCCAGCAGGTTGAGACCACCCGCCCGCCACGGGCCCTCCACTGCGAGTTCCCGCTGGGTCGACCGCTGGGGCGTCCCGGAGATGCACCGCTGCAACGCCGGGTGCTCGAGGCGGCATTCGCCCTCCTCGACGCTGAATCCGGCCCGGTGCTCGTCGACTACGACGAGGTGATCGACGACGCCGCAGACGAGCCGCTCGCCTGCACGATCCCGCCGGCCGACGACGGCGACGTCGACCCGGCAGAGGCGGAGGCCAGGGGCCTGCTGCCGGCGTGGCGGCGCACGTTCGATACCCACGGGCGGACGACGGTCGGCAAGGTCGTCGACGCCGAAGGCGTTCCGGAGGTCGTCGGGAGGTTCGCACGTGTGGCCGAAGGCGAAGCCTGGAAGGACGTCGGTCTCCCCGGCGACCCGACAAAGCTGGCCGGCGACGTCCGCAACTTCTACGAAGAGGCGTCGCTCTCCCTGGTGGACGGCACGCCCTCTGCCCGTCAGGCCGAGTCCTGGTTCGTCAGCCATACACGGGCAGGCGACGTGATGCAGCGTGCACGCCTGGCCATGAAGGAGCAGGGCGCCGGCTTCTACTTCTGGTACTACCTGCTCCCGATGAACCAGCACCGGGACCCGGACGGGACGACGTGATCCCCCGGACGGCCTGACTGTGCGATTCTCGTTCACCCACCCGATGTCGGCCGGTGCCCACGACCCGAGGCTCGTCGGGCGTGACGGCCTGACCCGGCTGGCCCGGGCCGCCGAGGCCGCCGGCTTCGACGCCATCGGATTCACCGACCACCCGATGCCGGGCAGCCGCTGGCTCGCCGCAGGCGGGCACGACGCCCTCGACCCCTTCTCGGCGCTGGCCTTCTGTGCCGCAGCCACGGGTCGTCTGCGGCTCATGACCAACATCGCCGTGCTGCCCTACCGGAACCCGTTCGTCCTGGCCAAGGCTGCAGCCACGGTCGACGTGCTCTCCGACGGCCGGCTGATCCTCGGCGTCGGCACCGGATACCAGAAGGCGGAGTACAGGGCGCTGGGCGCCGACTTCGACGACCGCAACGACCTCTTCGACGAGGCGCTCGAGGCCCTGATCGCCGCCTGGACCACCGACGACCTCGCCCTCGAGGGGCGCCGGTTTGCCGCCGTCGGCAACACGGCGCATCCCCGTCCTGTACAGCAACCGCATCCACCGATCTGGATCGGCGGCAACTCGGCCCGTGCCCGTGCCCGTGTCGCCCGCTGCGGCCAGGGCTGGAGCCCGTTCCCGACGCCGGCAGCGTTGGCTGGCACGGCCAGGACAGCGGCCCTCGAGACCGTCGACGACCTGCGCCCGATGCTCGACGACCTCTGGCATCGGCTGGAGGAGGCCGGCCGTGCCGAACCGGTCGATGTGCACTTCTCCTGTCCGGCCGGCGGATCACCAGGCGACGACCGCTTCGACCCCGATGCCCACCTCGAGGGCCTGTCGGCGCTGACGGGGATCGGTGTCACCTGGATCGGGGTGACCGTCCCCGGCGACGACCTCGATCGCACGCTCGAGGTGATTCAGCGCTACGGCGAAGAGGTCATCAGCCGGGCCTGAGTGGAGCCCGGGTGCACGGTGGCCGGTTGAACCGGTCCGAGGCGACGGTTGTACTGTTGGCCGCCGGCGGGGCAGGGAACGAGACAGGGAAAGGGAGCGATGGCCACCGAGCAGGCGTTGGCAGACGAGATGGTCGACGCAGTACGGACCTGGGTCGACCGCGACGTCATCCCCAACGTCGCCGATTTCGAGTTGTCCGACGAGTTTCCGCAGGCCATGTTCGACCAGATGTGCGACTTCGGCCTGTTCGGGTCGACGATCCCCGAGGAGTACGGCGGCCTGGGGCTCGACATCACCACCTACACGCGCATCATCGAAGAGCTCTCCCGCGGGTTCATGTCGCTGGCCGGACTCCTCAACACCCACAAGATCGGCGCAGCGATGATCGGTCGCTTCGGCACCGACGAACAGCGGCAACGGTTCCTGCCCCGCATGTGCGACGGGTCGTTCCGGGCCGCATTCTCGCTCTCGGAGCCCGACGCAGGCAGCGACACCGGCGCCCTGCGCTGTCGCGCCGAACGCGACGGCGACGAGTGGGTCGTCAACGGCACCAAGATGTGGGTCACCAACGGCATGAGGTCCTCGCTCGTCATGCTGCTGGCCCGCACCCCCGACGATCGCATCACCTGCTTCCTCGTCGAAAAGGAACCCGGCGAGTCGTTCGAGGGGATCACGGTGTCGAAAAAGATCGACAAGCTCGGCTACCGCGGCATCGAGACCGTCGAGATGTCGTATGTCGACCACCGGGTCCCGCACGCCAACGTCCTCGGTGGCGACGACGGCATCGGGCACGGCCGCCAGTACGCCCTTTCGGCACTGGAACTCGGGCGCATCAACGTGGCGGCACGGGCCGTCGGGGTTGCCCAGGCCGCCTTCGATGCCGCCATGGCGTACTCGCAGCAGCGCGAGACCTTCGGCCGACCGATATTCGAGCACCAGGCCATCCAGTTCAAACTCGCCGACATGGCCACCAAGCTCCAGGCCGCACGCCTCATGACCTACGACGCCGCCCGCCGGGCCGATGCCGGCCAGCGGGTCGACTTGGAGGCCGGCATGGCCAAGCTGTTCGCCTCCGAGGCCGCCTTCGAGATCGCATCCGACGCCCTGCGCATCCACGGCGGCAACGGCTACACCACCGAGTTCCCCGTCGAGCGCTACTTCCGCGACACGCCGTTGATGATCATCGGCGAGGGCACCAGCGAGATCCAGAAGCTGGTCATCGCCCGCAAGCTGCTCGAACGCTTCCCGGTCGAGTGATCCGGGAGCCCTGTTGATGGACGACTTCCTGATGGACGACATTCCGGTTCCAGCCTGCATCGGGCCATCATGAGCGAACAGCTGGGCCAGCCCGGCATCACCAGCACCTCGATTCTCGGCAACCCCGTTCTGCGCCGCGAAGACGACACGCTCGTGCGCGGTCAGGGGCGGTTCGTCGGCAACGTCCCCCTCGAGGGTGCCCTCCATGTCCAATTCGTTCGCTCCACGGCGGCCCACGGCACCATCGGGTCGATCGAGGTCGACGATGCGTTGGCCATGCCAGGCGTCGTCGCCGTCTACACCGCCGCCGACCTCGGCCTCGACGACCGCCCGGTGCTGATGGGCTTCTACCCGGCCGAGATGGCCCGACCGTTCCTCGCCAGGGACCGGGTGCGATTCGTCGGCGAGCCGATTGCCGTCGTGGTCGCCGAAACGCAGTACCAGGCAGCCGATGCCGCCGAGACGGTCTGGGCCGACATCGAACCGCTGCCACCGGTGCTCGGGCTGTCCGACGCCCTCGACGGCGAGAACCTCCTGTTCCCCGACGTCGGCCACAACGTCGCCTTCCGCAACAGCGTCGAGGACCCGTTCGATTTCTCCGGCTACGAGGTCGTGGTCACCGAAAATATCGTCAACTCGCGGGTTGCCGCCGTGTCGATCGAACCACGGGTGGTGGCCGCAGGCATCGAAGATGGTCGCCTCACCTGCTGGGCCAGCTCCCAGGGAGCCCACAACTTCCGGAAGGCCGTCACCGATCTCCTGGGCATCGAAGGCGAGGACCTTCGGGTGTTTGTGCAGGACATCGGCGGCGGATTCGGCGCCAAGGGGGTCACCTCCGAGGAGGAGGTCATGGTCGTGCACCTGGCCCGCAAGCTGGGGCGGACCGTGCGTTGGACCGAGACCCGCACCGAGAACCTCACCGGCCACGTCCACGGCCGGGCCCAGGAGCAGAAGGTCACGATCGCCGGAACCAGCGACGGCGACATCCAGGCCTACCGCCTCGACATGCTCCAGGACTGTGGTGCCTACCCGAGATTCGGCGCCTTCCTTCCCGAGTTCACCCGACAGATGGCCAGCGGCGTCTACGACATCGAACGGGTCGAGGTCGAATACACCTCGGTCGTCACCACGACCACGCCCGTCTGCGCCTATCGGGGCGCAGGTCGCCCCGAAGCCACGGCGGCCATAGAACGGGCCGTCGACCTGTACGCCGCCGAGATCGGCATGGATCCGGCGGAGGTGCGCCGCCGCAACCTGCCGGCCTCCAGTGCCTTCCCGTTCACCAATGCCACCGGCACGGTCTACGACAGCGGCGAGTACGAAATGGTCCTCGATGCCGCCCTTGAGGCTTCCGACTACACGGGGCTGCGTGCCGAACAGCAACGACGCCGCGACGCCGGTGACAACCGCCAGATGGGCATCGGAATCTGCGTCTACGTCGAGATCACCGGCTTCGGCGGCAGCGAGTACGGCGAGGTGTCCCTGCAGGCCGACGGAACCGTGCTTGCCGTCACCGGCTCCACCCCGATCGGCACCGGTCACCTCACGACCTGGGCGATGATCGTCGCCGACCGTCTGGGGGTGCCCCTCGAAGCCGTCACCGTGTTCCACGGCGACACCGACCGGGTGCCCTCGGGTCAGCTGACCGGCGGGTCCCGGTCCGTTCAGATCGCAGGCTCGTCGATGGGTGACGCTGCCGACAAGCTCGTCGACCTGGCCCGCGATGCGGCCGCCGACCTGCTCGAGGCCGCCCCGGACGACCTGGTGCTCGACCGCGGGCGGGGCGCCTTCCACGTGGCCGGCACGCCCTCTGCTTCGCGATCATGGGCGGAGATCGCCAGCGAGGCGGCGGAGCCCCTGGTCGGCCTCTCCGACTTCGTACAGGCAGGTGCGACCTTCCCGTTCGGCGCCCACATCGCCGTCGTCGAGGTCGACACCGAGACCGGGCAGACCACGGTCGAACGGATCGTCGCCGTGGACGACGCCGGCGTCATCGTCAACCCGCTGCTGGCCGCCGGCCAGGTCCACGGTGGCCTGGCGCAGGGCATCGCCCAGGCGCTGCTCGAGGAGGTCCGCTTCGACGAGGACGGCAACCCCCAGACGTCCAACCTCGCCGACTACCCGGCCATCTCGATGATGGAGGTGCCCAGCTACGAACGTTCGTTCACCGAGACCCCGACGCCCCTCAATCCGCTGGGCGCCAAGGGGATCGGCGAGGCGGGCAGCATCGGCTCCACGGCGGCGGTGCAAAGTGCTGTGGTCGATGCCCTGGCCCCGTTCGGCATCCGGCACCTCGACATGCCGCTCACCCCTGAGCGGATCTGGTCGGCGCTGCAGGCGTCGGGCGCCTGAGTGGAAGTGGCTGCGACAGGAAGTGGCGTCGGGGACGACGCCCCGCTGACCATCGAGAAGGCAACGGCAGTCCTCACGGGACCCGGCGGCTTGTTCGAGGTCACTACCGGGGAGGTCCTCGGGGAGCCGATGCAGGTGTTCGCCAACCGGCCCGGGTCCGTCCGGGACCTGCTGGTCAACGGCTCGCAGAAGGGTGACGCCGAGTACGCCGTGTTCGACGATGCCGGCACGCGCAGGGTGCTGACCTATTCGGGAACCCGGTCCCGGGTGGCTTCGCTGGCGGCGGCCCTCGTCGACCGCGGCATCGGCCACGGCGACCGGGTGGCCGTGCTGGCTGCCAACTGCCCTGAGTACCTCATCCTGTTCTGGGCCTGTGCCTCGTTGGGTGCGGTGACGGTCTGCTGCAACGGGTGGTGGACCCGCAGCGAGATCGAGTTCGCCCTCGCCCACACCCGACCGTCCCTGCTGGTCGCCGACCGGCGTCGTCTGGCAAGGCTCGAGGGCACCGATCCGGATATGCCGGTGCTGGTCGTCGAGGACGACATCGCCGACCTGGTCGGCCTGCATCCGGACGCCGACCTGCCGGACGGGCCCATCGCCGAGGACGACCCTGTCGTGATCCAGTTCACATCCGGGACGACAGGTCGGCCCAGGGCGGCGATGGTCAGCCACCGGAGCTTCGTCAGCTTCGTCCTCGCCATGTTCGCCATCGGCGCACGCGAGATGCTCCTTCGGGGCGTCGAGCTGGGATCGGCCGGACCCCCCGGCCCCCGCCTGGCGGTGTTCCCCCTGTTCCACCTCTCCGGCATGCAGAGCACGGCCGTGGCGGGCATGGTCTCCGGCCAGAAGTCCGTGTGGCCGATGGGCCGCTTCGACCCTGCTGCCGTGATCAGGCTGACGGAGGTCGAGGGCATCGCCATGTGGACCGGTACCGCCACCCACATCCTCCGACTGCTCGACGAGCCGGGGGTCGCCGACCTCGATCCGACGCAACTCACCCAGGTTGCGGTCGGTGGCTCGGCCAGCACGCCGGAGCTGATCCGGGCCACCGAGCAACGGTTCCCGCACCTGGTGGGCACCTTCGGCTCCGGCTACGGGCTCACCGAGTCGGGCGGCCTCGTCAGCCATGCGACCAACGCCATACTCCGTGTGGCTCCCGACAGCGTGGGCTATCCGTTGCCCACGGTCGAGGTCAGGATCGTCGACGATGTGGGCGAGGACCTGCCCGACGGGGAGAACGGCGAGATCTGCGTGCGCAGCCCGCTGGTGATGCTCGGCTACTGGGACGATCCGGCGGCGAACGAGGCGGCGTTCCTGCCGGGCCGCTGGTTGCGCACCGGTGACTTCGGGCGCATGGTCGACGGCCGCCTCCACATCGCCTCACGCCTCCGGGACCTGATCCTGCGGGGTGGGGAGAACGTCTACCCGGCCGAGGTAGAGCAGCGCATTGAGGAGCACCCGGCGGTCGCCGAGGTGGCGGTACACGGTGTCGACCACCCGATGCTCGGTCAGGAGGTCAAGGCGGTGGTGGTCCTGCGTCCGGGAGCCGACGCCTCGGCCGACGAGATCATGGCCTTCTGCGCCGAGGCGATCGCCTACTACAAGGTGCCGACGGTTGTGGATTTCCGGGATGAACCGCTGCCCCGCAACGCCACCGGCAAGGTCGTGAAAGCGGTGCTCACCGGCGACGCCGAGAACACGTTCTTCGAGGAATAGGCGCCGGTGGACAGGCATCGAGGCTCGGCCGCCGATGGTAGGCAAGGGGTCAGGCCTGCTCGACATTTGCAAGTGCAGCGTCGACGAGGACCGTTGCCCACCGGACGCAGCGCTGGGCGACCGCCCTGCTGGCCGGCGCCGGATCGGATTCGGCTCGGGCCTTGTTGGCGACGAGCCTCCGGTAGGCCTCTACACATCGTTGCCCGTCAGGGGTTCCGACCAGCAGATCACCTACATATCGTTGCCCGTCAGGGGTTCCGACCAGCAGGTCACCGCTGGCCGACTGGTCGGTGCCGGCTGCACGGACGCCGCGGTGGTGGGCGCAGAGGGCGTCTGCCGCATTGATGCCTGCGTGTACGGCGTTGCCTGCTGCGGCGTTCCAACGGTCGTCGTCGAGACAGAAACCTGCAGCGGCGAGGTACTCGAGTGCCATTCCGAGAAACCGGCGGGCATCAGCGGTTGTGGCGGGAACCGTCCTGATCCGTTGTCGGTTCATGGCTGGACAGCAATTCCTCGAGCCTGCTGCCAAATACGTGCCGCCCCTGGATGACGATGTCGTTCCACAGGGGTGTTGTCCTCGACGTGAGGCGATCGTGCGCCTCGGTCTCGCCGGCCTGCACCACCTCGACACTGTTGGCGACGAGGTCGCCGACGGACCGGCGCCAGGCATTGATCGATGAGAGCCATGGGTCTGCAGACGGGTCGACGTTGTCGGCATGGATGACGAGAACATCGATGTCGCTCCCGGCGTGCGATGTACCGCGCGCGACCGAACCGAAGATCGTGATGTTGACCGGAGTCGGTTCGATCGCATCCGCCGACTCGGCCATTCGATGTATGAGCCGATCGGTGACGAAGCGGAGGTCGAGCAGTGCGGTGGCGACCAGAGTGCCGTGGGCGAGGCGGTAGAGGGCAGCCGGGGGCACATCTCGGCGATCCACGACCCCGAGTTCGGTGAGGCGTCGGAGGACGCGCCAGGTCTGGGATGGTGAGGTGCCGGCCTGTGCAGCGATCCGCCGACCGGTGTACTCCTCGTCGGATCCGGCCAGGAACTGGAGGACGCGCCCCTGTACCCCGGGGAACAGTGCGGTGAGGGGGCGGCTGAGGTCCATCGTGCCATTGTACTGAAATAAGAAACAGTTGTCTCACAAACCAGTACATCATCGAGGTGGAGCGTCGGTCGTTCATGGCGCCGAACCTGAGCAGCGCCTGTGACAGCCCCGGTGGGAACGCAGCGCTTTCCCTCGGGTTGGGGCCGCCTTCAGGTCCGGGATACCGCCTCGGTCAGCACACGGAGCTTCGTGAGCGCCAGGCCGCGGCCCAGGTAGCCGAGGCCACAGTCGGGGGCGGCCACCAGGCGTTCCCGGTCGATGTGGCGCAACGCCTCGGCCAGGCGGGCAGCCACCTCGTCGACGGTCTCGACCCGGCTGCGGGCGATCGCCACACAACCGAGGATCACGGTCGTGTCCCGGAAGCGGGGGAGCAGGTCGGCAAGGTCGTTGGGACGGTGGGCGTCCTCGATGCTGAACCGGTCGATCGGCGCCGAATCCACGCCCTCGGCGATCTCGAGGTAGGCCGACGGCGGCGCCTTTTCGTAGTCGTCGTCGTCGAGGTGGCGGGGGTAGCCGCAGCAGCAGTGCACTGTGCGGGTGACCGTGTCGGGTACGTCCGCGAAGCAGGCGGCCAGGGCGTCGATTCCGAAGGCGAGGGCGTCGTCGACCCGCCGGGCGAACACCGGCTCGTCGACCTGGATATGGGTGCAGCCGGCGTCGGCCAGGGCAAGCACCTCGGCGTTGATCGCCACGGCCAGGTCTGCGACCAGGGCCGCCCGGTCGCCGTAGTGCCGGTCGACGACCGTGTCGGTGATGGTCAGCGGCCCGGGGATCGTGACCTTGACGGGATGGTCGGTCGACGCCTGGGCGACCCGCCAGTCGTGGGGCAGGAACGACTCCGTGGCGGCGACGGGGCCCACGATCACCGGGAGTACGACCGGCAGAACGCCCCGGATCGTCTCCTCGGCCCGGTGCTCGAAGTCGAAGCCGGTGAGGTGCCGGCAGTGGTAGTGGACGTAGTTCTCGCGGCGCACCTCGCCGTCGGTGACCACGTCGATCCCGGCATCCACCTGGTCGACGATCACCTCGGCTGCGGCCCGTGCGAACAGGGCCTCTGCGTCGTCGCCGGCTGCTGCCATCTCGTCGGACCAGCGGGCGGCGTAGTCCAGGTCGGACAGGTCGAACCAGTCGGATACCGGCACGTAGTCGGGCTTGGGAAAGGCGCCGATGACGGTGGTGGGCAGGGGTGTGGGATGGGCAGGCGCCATGGGCGAGCACCGTAGTCCCAACCCGGTTGCGCCGGAGGGCGTGTGGGAGGCTGCGATCATGAGTACACGCACGAACCCCTATCTCGAAGGGTCGATGGCGCCGGTAACCGACGAGGTGACCGCCTTCGACCTGCCGGTCACCGGAACGATCCCCGCCGAACTCGAAGGCCGCTGGCTGCGCAACGGCCCGAATCCCCGCAGTGCAGTCGATCCGGCCACCCACCACTGGTTCCTCGGCGACGGCATGGTCCACGGCGTGCGCCTACGGGGCGGGAAGGCCGAGTGGTATCGCAACCGGTGGGTACGGGGCGCCAAGATCGCCGCCGAACTCGGCGAGGACCCGCCGGCGGGCACCTCCTACGGAGACCGCGACTTCGGTCCCAACACGGCGGTAGGTGGGTTCGCCGGCAAGACCTGGGCGATGGTCGAGGCCGGCACCACCCCCATGACCCTCACCTACGAACTCGACACCATCGGCTACGACGGCTTCGACGGCACCCTGCCCGGTGGCTTCACCGCCCACCCCAGGTACGACCCTGCGACGGGTGAACTCCATGCGGTCTGCTACGCCTACCCGGACCAGATCGACCGGGTACAACACGTGGTCGTCGGCAGCGACGGTCGGGTCGCCAGGGTGACCGAAGTTCCCGTCGACGGCATGCCGATGATCCACGACATGTCGCTGACGTCCCGGTACGCCCTCGTCTACGACCTGCCGGTGTGCCTCGACATCGAGGACGCCGTGGGCGGCAACCCGTTCCCGTTCGCCTGGAACCCGGACCACGCCGCACGGGTCGGGCTACTGCCACGCGACGGGACCGCCGACGACATCGTCTGGTGCGAGGCGCCGCAGTGCTACGTGTTCCACCCGGCCAACGCCTACGACGCCGACGACGGCACCGTCGTCGTCGACCTCTGCCGCTACGACCGGATGTTCGACGGTGACCGCAACGGTCCGGCCGGCGACAGCGCACCGACCCTCGTGCGCTGGGTGGTCGATCCGGCCACCGCGACCGTTTCCGAGACCCGGGTCGCCGACGGCCACCACGAGTTCCCGACCCACGATCCCCGGGTGGGCACGCGCCGGCACCGCTACGCCTATACCGCTGACGGGATCGCCCTGGGGCCGACCCAGCGGGTCGACGTCGAGACCGGCGAGATGGTCCGCCACGACCACGGCGAGGGACGCTTCGGCGCCGAACCGCTGTTGGTGCCCAAGGACGGATCCACCGAGGAGGGCGTCGGCTGGGTGCTGGTGTGCGTCAACGACCGGGCCGGCGGGCCGGCCGAGTTGGTGGTGCTCGACGGCGAGGACATGGTCGCCGACCCGGTGGCCCGCATCCACCTGCCGCAACGGGTGCCCGACGGGTTCCACGGCAACTGGGTCCCCGACACGTCGGTGCCTCCTGCATGAATTCGCGCGAGTGGGCACAGTCCGAGCGGCACGCCCTCTGTGACCTGATGGACGCGGTCGGCCCCGCCGCCCCGACCCTGTGCGGAGGCTGGACAGTCGCCCACATGGCCGCACACCTGGTGGTACGTGAGCGCCGTCCCGACACCGGCCCGGGCCTGGTCCTGTCGGGGGCGCCCGCCCGGCACACCGCCCGGGTCACCAACCGGCTCGCCGAGAGCGGGGACTTCACGCAGTTGGTTGACCGTGTCCGGCGTGGCCCGCCTCTGCTCCTGCGGTCTGCCGACGGGGCCATGAACCTGGTCGAGTTCGTGGTGCACCACGAGGACGTGCGGCGCGCCGGCGACGGTTGGGCGCCGCGATCCGACATCGACGGTCTCGAAGCGCTGCTGTGGGCACGGCTCGACAAGGGGGCGAAGTTGATGTGCCGTCGGCTGGTCGATGTCGACCTCACGCTCGCTCGCCCGACCGGCGAGACGATCCACGTCGGCAAGGTCGGCCGCCCGGCGACCCTCACCGGCGGGCCGGTCGAGTTGGTCAACTTCCTGTTCGGCCGCCGCGACCGGGTAGAGGCAGAGGTGGCCGGCGACGAGGGCGCCGTCCACGAACTGCAGACGGGCCACCTCGGGATCTGAATCTCAGTCCGCGTAGCCGCCCTTGCGGAGGGCGTGCTCCAGCATGGCGGGCCGGCCGGCGATGATCCCGTCGATGCCGAGGTCCAGCAGTTCCGCGTAGAAGGTGCCCTCCTCCTGGTCGGCCGAGTTGGGCCACACCCAGACCTCGACCCCGGCCTCCTCGACCGCATCGAAGAAGGCGTCGATGAGCACCGGGACGCCCTCGTACTCGGGCGGCACCTGCACGACCGGGTGGTCGCCCAGCGTCTCGCCGCCGAGGATCCAGGCGATCATCTCGTCGGTGCCGGGGCTGGTGGCGACATCGGGGGCGGCCTCCTTGAAGGCGGCGACCACGTCACTCGAAAACGACACCACGACCACCGAGCCACGGCGGTCGAGGGCGTCGAGGTCGGCCACCAGGGCGGCGATGGCGGCAGCGCTGTTCTCGCCCCGGTTCTTGATCTCGACGTCGAGGGCGAGCGTCGGGAACGCCTCGGCGACCGATCGGAACGTCTCGATCCGGAAGTCGTCGGCGGTGAAGCCCTCGGGCGGTTCGACGGCTCCGGTGCGGACGCCCCGGAACGGGTAGTCGGCGTCGGCCAGTTCCCGACAGGGCCAGCAGGTGGGCGACCACCACCAGGCGTTGTCGAGTTCCTGCAGTTCGGCGACGGTCATGTCGACGACGACTCCCTCGCTGCCGGTCGTCCCGAACACGTCAGCGTCGTGGTGCACGACGAGCACCCCGTCGGCGGTGATCTGCAGGTCCATCTCGAGCAGGTCGACGCCGGCCTCGGCGGCGCTCCGGAAGGCGTACATGGTCGAGTGCGGGTGGTCCTGGTCGCCGCCGGCATGGGCCAGGTTGAGGGGACGGTCGAGTGCCAGCAGCTCGTCGATCGTGGGAGGCGCAAGCGTCGTGGTGGTGGTTGTGGGAGCCAGCGTGGTGCTTGTGGTCGTGGGGGCCGGCGTCGTGGTGGTTGGGGTGACCGTCTCCCCACCGCCGCAGGCAGAAGCAAGGAGTGCTACGACCAGAAGCGTGCGCAGTGTCAGCATGGTGTGACCGTAACCCGGACGGTGGCATCGTGGAGAGGTGAGCCCCCGACACAGCCCTCGACACAGCCCTCGACATGACGCGCTCGTGGTGTGCCCGCCGGGCCTCGAGGACCTGGTGGCAGCTGAGATCGCAGGCCTCGGCGCCAGGCGCACCCGGGTGCACAAGGGTGCGGTGGCGACCGACCTCACCTCACGCCAGCTCTACGCCGCCAACCGGTCGCTGCGCTGCGCCACGCGGGTGCTGGTGCGGGTGGCCGGGTTCACCGCCCGCTCGTTCTCCGACCTCGAGCGCCGCCTCGGCGAGGTCGACTGGGCGCCATGGCTGGCTGACGGAGCCCGGCCCGCCTACCGGGTCACCTCCCGGGGCTCGCAGCTCGTCCATACAAGAGCGATTGAAGAACGGTTCGCCGCCGCCCTGGGGGCCGGCCACCCCGAAGGACCGGAGCAACTGGTCGTGGTCCGGGTTTCCCGTGACCGGTTCACGGTCAGCGTCGACTCGTCGGGGGCGCCACTGCACATGCGGGGCTGGCGGCAGGCGACGGCGAAGGCGCCGCTGCGGGAGTCGGTGGCCGCCGGGATGCTCCTCGCCGCCGGCTGGGGCCCGACGACACCGCTGATCGACCCGATGTGCGGTTCGGGAACCATCGCCATCGAAGCGGCGCTGCTCGCCGCCGGTCGGGATCCGGGAGCAGATCGCCCCTTTGCGTTCCAGCAGTGGCCCTCGTTCGAGCCGGGTACCTGGGCCAGCGTGACGGCGACCCAGGAGAACCCGGTCGCTACCTGTCCGGCGATCATCGGCAGCGATCGGGACGCCGGTGCCATAGGGGCCGCCCGGTCGAATGCCGAGCGGGCAGGCGTCGCCGACCTGGTCGAGTTCCGACAGGCGCCCATTTCCGACCTCGAGGCGCCGGACGGTGGCCCCGGGTACCTGATCACGAATCCACCGTGGGGCGGCCGGATCTCGCCGGGTGGCGACCTGCGCAACCTCTACGCCACACTCGGAAATGTTGCTGCAGAACGTCTTCCAGGTTGGGGGATCGGCGTGCTCGCCGCTGACAGGGACCTTGCCCGTCAGGTGCGCCCCGGGCTCACCGAGACCCTGCACCTGGACCTTGGCGGCCAGCGGGCGGTCTACCTCACCGGGCCTCTGGGTTCAGCGAACGAAATGTCATGACGGCGATGACTGTGCGTACGTATTCGGAGCAGTGATTCAATTATATTATTATAATTATCTTCCGGGGGAGAAGTTCTGATAGAGAGGTTGAAAATGGAAGGTTGAAAATGGAAGGTTGAAAATGGAAGGTTGAAAATGGAAGGTTGAAAATGGAAGGTTGAAAATGGAAGGTTGAAAATGGAAGGTTGAAAATGGAAGATTGAAAATGGAAGGTTGAAAATGGAAAATTGAAAATGGAAGTACGCCATGTCGCGGTGTGCATCTTTGTTGCGGGACTTGTTGTTGGTATCTCAGGTGTGAATCATCACGCGGGAGCGAGTTCCATCCGGGACGACGATTGGCAACTGAATCCGGTGAGTCAGTTTACGCCTTCCTTCGAGGAGGTCATGTATACGCAGGATCGAGGGATCGCCATTGGCCAGGCAATCGAGGAGATCGAGGCCCGAGAAAGGCTCCGGCCGATTCTCGACATGGCGGAGTCGCTGCCGGGGTTCGCTGGAGCGTGGATCGATCGATCCAGCGGCCTCGTTCTCGTCGTTCGCTTTGCCGGCGACGTTCCGACGGAGATAGCCGACGCTGGTCGAGGATTGCCGGTTGATTCTCGGGGATGAGCGAGTTTCTCGATTCGATCCCTGATGCGACAGCAATCCACCCTGCGTGAGGATCTGCTGGCCCACGGGTTCACGGACCTCGTCAGTGGAATCGATTTGTTTACCGGAAACCTCGAGGTGACCGTCCAGGTACCCAGTGGCCAGCGAGCGCCCAGAGGGCTTGTTCCTGACTCTGTTCTGGCTTCCAATGTCAGCCTGCTCGTCGAGTCTCAATCAATTGGGAGAGACGAACACACGTATGTAGGCGACTCATTGGTCGACGATGATGGTGTCTTCCGGTGCACCACCGGATTCGTGGTCACGGATGGTTCTGAAGATGGCGTCCTGACCACTGGCCATAGTCCCAATGAGCTCAACTATCAGGAGAACAGTGGCAACACCTACGACGCGCTGTTCAAGGCGCAGTACAAGGGCTACTACGGCGACTACCAATGGCATACAACGTCACATACGGGATTCAACAAGTACTATTTCAATGACACAGTTCGGCGGTCTGTGTCTGCCATCGGTGGGGCGCCGGCGGTCGATGACTACCGGTGTTTTCACGGTGAGGCCAGTGGCGGCAACTCGTGTGACTACGTGTGCATGACGATGGTCAATGTGGTCCGTGATGGAGTCTCCTACGAACGACTGGTCGCCATGGACTCAGACAACACGATAGGCGGGGGTAGTGGAGGCCCGTGGTTCTCAGGTTCGACTGCCTGGGGTATCCACAAGGGCGATGAAACGATGGGTGGAACAGTTCGCAACATCTGGTCGCAGGCTCGGTTCGTCAACGCTGCACTGGGCGTCACCATCCGAACGTCATGAAGGTCGTTCCGACGTTGATGCTTCTCTCGGTGGCGGTCATTGGCACGTTCGCCTGCACGGGTGGAGCGTCCACAACGCCTGAAGGTCAGCGCACCGACATCACGTCACCGTCTGGATCGACACGAGGCCCGGATGGTGGTCCAATCGAGCGCCATCTGGCCAAGGCGGCCGACTGGGGTCCACTCGCGGTGACGGAACCGGGGAACTGGTACGGCAGAGATGATGTCGGAGCCTCGATCTGGATCGACGGCGAGATCGCCATCGGCGTGCAGTGCGTCACGGTGCGCGATCGAGAGAACGGCGCCGAGCACACGCTGCTGTGGCCCGCCAGTCTGATCACCTGGAATCCGGAAGATCGGGTCATCAGATTCTGGGATGGGGAGGAGTACCTCGAACTCCGAAACGGCAGTCGGGCACACTTCGGCATGGACCTACTTCCGTATGGAGTCTGGATCGCCGAGCCCGACGCCTCGTGTCCACCTGCCCTGGGAAGATGATGTACGCCCGTCCCGGCTGAGGTGCCCCGTTTCGCGGTGCTCTGCCTCTGCGTACGTTCGGTCGGCCCGACCGGAAGCTAGGCCAGGCGGCTCAGCTGACGACGATGGTGGCGGTCATGTCGGGGTGGAGGGCACAGAAGTACGTGTAGGGGCCGGGCTCGGGGGTCTCGAACTCCCAGTTGTCGCCGGGGGCGAGCAGCCCGGAGTCGAACGAGTCGAGGTCGGGGTCGTCGGGGGTGCCGGCGCTGATTGTGTGGGGGACCGAGTCGCTGTTGTTGAAATACACGCTCTGTCCGACGTCGACTTCGATCTCCATTTCGAATGCGAAGTCGGTAATCAGCGTCTGGCGTGCGCCTTCGGGGAAGTCGCTGCCCTGCACCATGGCAGCCGAACGCATCGTCGGGTTGTCGAGGAAGGGGGCCACCGAGGAGTTCCACATCGAAAACACACCCAGCTGGTTGTCGTGTCCGGGGTCGACCCAGGCGTGGAGCATCCAGCCGATTGCTTCGTTGAAGTTCCCCCCGGTTTCAGCGCACTCTGCTTCGGTGACGAACAGGTCCCTGCCGGTATTGCGACCACGACAGATGTTGAAGTGGCTGTGCCAGTTGTCGAGGTCGCCGCTGAAGCCTTCAGGGTGCTCGGTGCCGATGACGTAGGGCGGAAGGATGAAGGCGGTGCCGACCAGTTGCATCGGGTCGCCATCCCATGTGCCGTTGACGCACTGACCGACCCGACCGCTGGGCAGGGTGTCGTCGGCCAATGCGTACATCAGGATCTGCGGGCGTCCGGGGTCGAAGCCAGCGTTGATGTTCTCCAGGTTGTAGAGGTGTGCTCCCATGTTGGCGGTCTGGGTGCGATCGGAGACGTGTCCGGCGGCGCACGTCGTGTTGATGTCGCGGTGTTTTTCCATGTAGGCGTTCAGCTCGTTGAGTTCGTCGACGAGTGCGGCCAACTCCTCGGAGGTGAGCGAGAGTTCCTCAGGAATCGGGTCGCCGCTCTCGAGCAGATCAACGAGTTCCAGGTAGGAGCAGGGAAGTTCGAAATCCTGACAGCGGACCTGATCGCCGATCGGCCCCTCGACCAGCGTCGGGACCACGCCGGCTGAGGTCTCGCGGAAGACGTAGCGGGTGTAACCGGGGGCGCCGCCGGCCTGTGGGTCCAGATCGTTGGGAAGGCTCCAGGCGGCGTCGGCCTGCTTGAACCCCGCTGCCTGAGCAACGTATTCCTGTAGCTGCTCTGCTGTTCGCACGGCGTGGATGTCAACCGTGGTGGTTGGGGGAAGCGTGGTGGTGGGAGGGAGCGTGGTGGGTGGGAGCGTGGTGGGTGGGAGCGTGGTGGGTGGGAGCGTGGTGGGAGGAGCCGTGGTGGGTGGGAGCGTGGTGGACAGGCTCTGTGGCGACGAGTCGGAGGCGCAGGAGACAGCCAGCAGGATCCCGATCACCAGCAGGACGAGGCGCAGGTTCGGCACGGGTACAAGTCTTCCAGACGGGACCAGCATCGTCAGGCCGGGATCTTCAGACCAGCATCGCCGGAGCGATCTGGTAGTCGGGGTCGACCGTGCGGGGCCCCTCCCGGCGGGCCAGGGCGGCCTCGATGGCCGGGGCCAGGCGCTCCTGCTTGGCAGCCACGTGCGCGGGATCGCGCTCTTTGAACTCGGGCATGACCTCTCTGGCGAACAACTCCATCGACTCGCAGATGTCCTCGTGGCGGTTCCGTCCGGCCTGGCTGATGAAGATCACCTGGTCGATGCCGGCCTCCTCGTACTGTCGCATCAGCGGCCGGATCTGGTCGGGGGTGCCGATCGCCCCGCGCAGAGACAGCACGCCTTCGTCCCCCTTGAGCTGGGCGCGGAGTTCGACGTTCTTCTGCGCCGCCGTCGCACGGTCGAAGCCAAATGCACTGCGGTTCTTCTCGAACTCGGCCCACACGTCGGTGACGCCGGGCTGGTGCTGTCCGTAGACGTAGAAGTGGCCCAGTGAGTACCCGAAGAAGTGGACACCGTCGATGCCCCGGTCGATTGCCGTCGCCTCGTCCTCGTGGCACATCAGCGGCAGGACGCTCGCCATGTTTGCGTTGACGGCGAAACCGGCCGGAACGCACTCGTCGGAGGCAAGCGTGTCGTAGTAGTCGTCGACCCAGAACTTGGCCTCGTCGGGCTCGACGAAGGCGAAGGTGAGCGCCCCCACACCCTTCGTGGCCGCCAGGTGGATCGTCTCGCGCTGGCTGCAGGCCACCCACAGCGGAGGATGCGGTTTCTGGAACGGCTTCGGTACCACGTTGCGGGCGGGCATCTGGAGATGCTCTCCGTCCCAGCCGGCGAACGGCTCCTCGACCATCATCCTCGTGGCGGCCTCGATGTGGTCGAGCCACTGCGCCCGCTTGGTTGCACGGTCGACTCCGAAACCATCGAGCTCGGCGTTGGACGACGATTCGCCGGTGCCGAACTCGACCCGCCCGTCCGAGAGAAGGTCGAGGGTGTTGATGCGCTCGACGACCCGTGCCGTGTGGTTGTAGCCGCCGGGCAGCAGGACGATGCCGTGGCCCAGGCGAATGTTGGTTGTGCGCTGGCTGGCGGCGGCCAGGAACACCTCGGGGGCGGAACTGTGGCTGTATTCCTCGAGGAAATGGTGCTCGACCTCCCAGACGTGGTCGAAGCCCAGCCGGTCGGCCAACTCGACCTGGTCGAGGGCGTCCTTGAGCAGCTTGTGCTCGTCGCCGTCTTCCCAGGGCCGGGGGATCTGATGCTCGTAGAAGATTCCGAATTTCATATGCAAACCTTAGGTGGGATACCTCGCCCGTACAGGATCGGACGCAGATGGGCGCCTACGATCGGTGTGAGCCTTGAGAGGGGAGCAGACGGTGCAACGCAGAGTGGTGATGGTGGTCGGCGTGGTCGTCGTTGTTGCGGCCGCTGTCTGGTTCTTCGTGCTGCGCGACACCTCTCCGCCGCCACCCGATCTCGGCAGCGCCGCCGCAGTGGCCGCCGCAGCCCAGACCACCACGGCCCCGCCCGCCACCACGCTTGCGCCCACCACCACGGCCCCGCCCGCCGCCACTTCGACCACGGCCCCGCCCGCCGCCACTTCGACCACGGCCCCGCCCGCCACCACGCTTGCGCCCACCACCACGGCCCCGCCCGCCACCACGCTTGCGCCCAACACCACTGTTCCAGCCGTCGAGGCCCTCTCCGGCACATGGACCGTCGACACGACCATCGGGTCGTTCTCCGACTTCACCAGTTCCTACGTCGGCTTCCGGGTAGACGAGGAGTTGGGCCAGGGAATCGGCAGCACCACGGCGGTGGGTCGCACCCCGGTCGTGTCCGGGACCTTCGAACTCGACGGGGCCACGCTGGTAGCGGCTGCGATCGTCGCCGACCTGTCCAAGATCCGCACCGACCGTTCCGGAAGGGACAACAAGGCCAGGCAGGCTCTCGACACCGGCAACCATCCGGAGGCGACCTTCACCCTGGTCGGCCCCGTCGACCTCGGTGATCTGCCCGTAGATGGTGCCGAGATAGCGGTGGCCGCTCCCGGGACCCTCACGATCAGGGGCGTCACCAACGACGTCGAGATCGACCTGGCCGCCACGCTCGTCGGCGAGATCGTGACCGTCGTCGGTACCTTCGACATCGTCTTTTCCGACTACGGCATCGAGGCGCCCTCCGCTCCGATCGTCGTGTCGGTCGAGGACCACGGGGTCGTCGAGATCCAGTTGTTCCTGACGCGCTAGACGTTGGGACCATCACCGGACCCCGATCACGGGGGCACGTCAGGACCCCTGCACCGTCGGCCTTTCGGGACGTTCGCCCCGCTGCGCCACGTGGCGTTCGCACGGTTCCTGCTGGCGAACACGACCAGCACCGTGGGCCAGTTCCTGCAGGGGCTGGCGGTGCCCTTCCTCATCAACCAGATGACCGACTCGAACACCTGGGTCGGAGCTGCAGCATTCGCCTCACTGATCCCCGCCGTCGTGACGACGCCGATCTCGGGGACCCTCGCCGACCGGATCGACCGCAAGCGGATACTGCTGGTGGCCTATGTCCTGCAGGGATGCATCACCGGTGGCCTGCTGGTGCTCCACCAGGCCGACCTGCTCACACCATGGCGGATCATCGGGCTGCTCCTGGCCTCCGGAGCCGTCGCCGGCTTCCAGTGGGCGCCCATCCAGAGCCTCAGCGCCGTGCTCGTGCCCCGGGAGGTTCTGCCCCAGGCGATCCGACTGCTGTCGATCTCCTTCACGGTCGGACGATCGGTCGGTCCGGCGGCAGCGGCGCTGATACTGGCGTTCGCCGGTCCGGGACTCGCCTTTGCCGGGACCGCGACCTGTTACATGGTCGGACTCCTGCTGCTCTCCTCCGTGCGTTGCCACTGGGAACCCGACGAGGTGTCCGAACCATTCTTCGCCCAGTTCCGGGCGGGCATCGACTACGTCCGGGCCAACTCGTCGATCCGACTGGCGCTGCGCCTCTCGTTCCTGATGGCCTTCCTCGGTGCGGCCTTCGCCTACTCCCTGACGGCAAGCGTGGCGGACGACCTGTTCGGCGCCGGCGGTGGAGGCCTCGGAGCGCTGGCCATGATGCTGGGCTTCGGTTCAGTGCTGGGCGGCATCTACATCTCGGGGCCCGGAGGGCAGGTGCGACGTTCGCGCCTCGAGGCGGCCGTCGCCCTGCTCTTCGCCTTCGGCATGCTCATCGTTACCGCCACGCCATGGCTGTACGTCGGCTTCATCGGCTATTTCGTCATGGGAATGGCGCACATGCTCCACGGCGTCACCGTGAACACGGCGCTCCAACTGCAACTGGACGAGGAGTACCGCGGTCGCGTCATGTCCGTGTGGCTGGTCGCCCTGCTCGGAGGACTGCCCCTGGGCTCCTTTGCGGGCGGCGTACTCGGCGACCTCCTCGGGATCCGCTGGGTGATGCTGGGCTACGCCGTGCTGCTGGCCGGCATGATCGGCAGCATGGTGCGAGGTGCCGGCCTCGGCCTGCTCGACGAGGTGGGATCCGAGGCCTGAAATTTTCAGGTTTGGGGCAAGTTGACATTCGCGCTTGCCGAATCGACCTGAAATCGGGGAGAATGGCGGATTCCATGAAGGAGACAGACTGTGACCGACCCGACCGAAGCCTCCGAGCGACTGCTCGAGGCTATGACAGCGCTTGAGGACCTTGCGCAGGTGAGCACGCCCGCGCAGGCGGCCGAGGACCTGGATCCGATCGTCCTGCAGGCGTTCTGGCGCGAGTGGCCACACGCGAGCGTCTGGGCGGGCACGCTGTGGCGGGTGCTGAACCGGGACCTCGAGCAACCGGCAACCCAGCAGAGCGACCCCGAACTCGATGAAGTGGGAGGAACCGGCTGATGGTCCAGGTACGTGAGGTGATGTCCTCCGATGTCGCCACCGTTGCATCCGATGCATCGGTCGCCGATGCAGCGAAGTGCATGGTGAAGGGCGGCTTCGGTTCCGTGATCGTCGTACACGGGAAGATGCTCGTCGGCATCCTCACCGAGCGCGATGTGCTACGGGCCGCCGCCGAAGAGATCGACCTTTCCGCTGCTTCGGTCGAGGCCTACATGACCCCTGATCCGGACACAGCCGAACCCGGCCTCGAGACCGAGGACGCTGCCGGGTTGATGCTGTCACGCGGCTTTCGCCACCTGCCTGTCACCGAAGGTGGTGACCTTGTCGGCATCGTCAGCCTGCGCGATGTCCTCAGCGCCCGCATCGGGCGTCGCTGACCAGACCTGTCAGACCGGCCACCTGCAAGGTTCGGCTCCCATGGTGCTGAACCCACAGGAGCGGGCGCACCGCACAAGCGACTCCTGGACCGCAGGGCCCGTCTATTCGCTGGTCAGGGGACTCGTCCGCTGTCTTCTATGGCCGTATTTCCGGGTTCGCACAACTGGTCGCGAACACATCCCGGCCACCGGTCCGGTCATCCTCGCCCCGGTGCACCGCTCGAACCTGGATTCGTTCCTGCTGTCGCCGCTGACCCGCCGCCGCCTGCGTGCTCTGGCAAAGGTCAGCCTGTTCAAGGTGCGACCGCTGGCCTGGTTCCTGGCGTCGTTGGGCGCATTTCCGGTCCGACGCGAGGCGGCCGACCGGGAGTCGCTGCGCGCAGCCCGGGACCTGCTTTCCGTGGGCAACCTGCTGCTCGTGTTCCCCGAGGGAACCAGGCATGACGGGCCGCAGATTGCAGAACTCTTCGACGGCACCGCCTGGTTGGCCGCCAAGTCCGGCGCAAAAGTCGTACCGGTCGGTGTCGCCGGGAGCGGCGAGGCGATGCCGACGGGTGCGAGGTTCCCCAAGCCGCGCGCCGTCAGGATCGTGGTACATCCCCCCCTGGAACCGCCTGCCCCCGGGGCTCGCAGGAGCGTGCTCAGGGAATGGACGGCCAACCTGGGGTCGTCCCTTCAGGCCGCCCTCGACGAGGCGAATGCCGCTCTCTGATCCAGGGATCCGACAAGAGCGAATAGCGCTCGGGAGCGGAACCCGTGCGAAGGTACGACGGTGGACCATCAGGTGCGAAACGGTCGGGCGGCAGCGACGTTCGCCGTCTCCCTCATGGCGTTCGGTCCGATCATCGTCAAGATCTCGGACCTTGCCTCACTGCGCTTCGTCTTCTGGCGACTGGCCGCTGCGTTGGTCGTCTACCTGGCGTACCTCGTCGCCAGCGGCAGTCGCCTGACGATCGCAGCGCTTCGCACATCGTTCTGGGGCGGGCTCCTCTTCGGCCTCAACATGGTCCTGTTCGTCACGTTCATGCGCCGTACCAGCGCGACCCATGCGGTCGTCATGGGCTCGTTGCAACCCATCGTGCTGTTGGGAGTCGCAGGACCGCTGTTCGGCGAGCGCCCCCGCCGGTCGCTCTATCTCTGGTCGCTGCTCGCCATTGGCGGCGTGGTCCTGTCATTGCAGGGTGGTGATCCCAGCGGCGTGGCAACCGTCGAAGGGGATGTGATGGCGTTTTTCGGGATGTTGCTCTGGTGTGGTTACTACGTGGTCAGCAAGCGGGCTCGATTGACCGTGGACTCGACCGTCTACCAGTTGTGCCTCACCCTCGTGGCAACGATCATCATCCTGCCCGCGGCCCTCGTTTCGGGGCACGGGGTGGCGCCGCCATCGGGCGCCGAATGGTGGCCGATCCTGCTGATGGCAGCCATTCCCGGCACCGGACACCTGCTCACCAACTACGCACACGCCCATGTCACGTTGACGGTGATGGGCCTCATCAACCTGCTTTTCACGGTCATCACCCCGCTCTACGCCTGGTGGCTCGTGGACGAGGCGCTCGGAGGCGTGCAGGCACTGGGCATCGTCGTCGTCGTGGTGACCCTTGCGATGGTGGTGACGCGGCCGACGGAACGGCCGGCCGGCGTCCCCGGTTATCCCAGCTAGCCGGCCAGCACCCGCAGCATCCATTCGGCTACGGCGATGCGGTCGGTGCCGCTGTCGAGGGTCGACAGGGCCTCGGCGGCAGCAGCGTCGCCGATGTTCACGAGGCGACTGGTGTACAGGTCGCGGGCGAAGTCTGTACCGAACTCGGGATGGCCCTGGATGCCGAGGATGTGGTTGCCTACGGCGAACGATGCCACCGGACAGTGGGTCGTGGACGAGGTCAGCCTCGCCGTAGCGGGCAGGTCGACCACCTGGTCCCGGTGGGAGTAGGCGATCCTGAACCCGCCATCGAGAGGGGCCGTCGCCGAAGAGGGGGCTACCAACTCGGCGTGCCGGACGCCCACGCCCCAGGCACCCGTGTATCGGACCTCACCACCGAGCGCCAGGGCGATGGCCTGGTGGCCGAAGCAGACTCCGACTAGTGGTGCCCGGGCGGCGTCCAGGTCCCTGATCACGTCGAGCAGGTCGGCGATCCACGGGTCGTCGTCAAAGGCAGCGGAGCGTGCACCGGATACCAACCATCCGTCCTGCTCGTCGGGGGCGCCGGGCAGGCAGCCATCGACCACGTCGTAGTCGATTACGACGACGGTCTCGTCGACAGTGTGGTTCAGGAGCTCGGTGAACAGTTGCTGGTAGCCGCCGTAGCGGTCGAGTCTGTCGCCGCCGACCTCGTCGCAGCGCAGTAGGCCGATCTGCACGGTCAGGCCTCCTCGGCCCGGAGGAACACCGGTCCGGTCCAGCGGGCAACCAGGTCGGCGACCACGTCGATTTCGGATCGCATGGGGATCACGACCTGTCCGTCGTATTCGGGGACCGCCGCCAAGAGGTCATCGGTGGTGGTGTAGCCGAAGCCCAGAACGATGGCGGTGGATGCCCGGGCATCGATGGCACCATCGGCGAAGCGGCCGTCTATGAGCATCGTGCCGCCGACGACGTAGTCGTGCGGGGTGCTGGACGGGCCGAAGACCAGAAGGTCTCCGCTCCAGGTGTCGGCGTACGGCCGCCATCTTCCACCCGCATAGACGGCGAGGGGCTCGGGCAGGTTGTCGCCGACGCGCTCCAGAGACGATGGGAGGTCGACCTCCGTGCGGACGGCCACCACGTCCGGGGCGTGGATCGTGTCGACGTCGAGCGCTGCGAGCGTCGCCTCGGAGCCGACAAGGATGAGCGTGGCGTCGAACGAGCGGGCCATGGTCGCCGACGGGTGCAGGGCCGCCTTCGCCCGGTCACCGCCATCGAGGGGAACAAGCAGGTGCGAATACATCAGGCGCGAGCGTACGTGCCGCGATCTGTCAGCGAGGAGCCGTGGGCGTTGTTTCGCCGGCCTGGAGGGCGAGACTGCGCGGATGAAGCGGGGTTTCCTCTACGCAGTCGGTGCCTTCTCCCTCTGGGGCGTTTCGCCCGTGTTCTGGAAGTTCATCGCACATGTCCCGTCGATCGACATCTTCGGACAGCGGGTGGTCTGGACGTTCGTGTGCGTCATGCTGATCCTGTTCATCCGACGTTCCTGGGGACGGGTGGTCGAGGCGGCGGGGGACCGTCGGGTTCTGAGGCTCGAGTTCGTAGCGGCGGCCCTGCTGTCCACCAACTGGCTGCTCTGGGTGTGGGCCGTGACCTCCGACCACGTGATCGAGGGCAGCCTCGGCTATTTCATGAACCCTCTCGTGAGCATCGTGTTGGGGATGCTTTTCCTCGGAGAGTCGCTGCGCCCGGCACAGTGGATCGCAGTCGGCCTGGCGACGGCAGGCGTGGTCTGGCTGACTGTTCAGGTGGGCGCCCTGCCCTGGATCGGGCTCCTCCTGGCGTTCAGCTTCGGCTTCTACGGCCTCATCAAGAAAAAGCTCGACCTGTCACCGTTCGAGGGGCTCGGTATCGAGATGTCGATCCTGTTGCTGCCGGCGGTGCTGTTCCTGGTCGTGCGGGCGGCCGCCGGTGCCGGATCCATGGGCATCGGAGTTCCCGGCGACAGCCTCCTGCTGATGGCGGGTGGGCTGTTCACGGCCGTACCGCTGCTGCTGTTCGGTGCGGCGGTACGACGGGTACCGCTGGCAGTGATCGGCCTCACCCAGTACCTGGCGCCGACCATCAACTTCGTACTCGGGGTGGCGGTCTATGACGAGCCCTTCGACGGCATGCGGCTCGTCGGCTTCGTCGCCATCTGGTCAGGATTGGCCGTGTTCTCACAGGATTTCCTGCGAAACGCCCGTCGGGTTCGAAGGGGGGTCTGATCCCGATCAGGCCCGGGCGGTTGCCAGCGCCTCGACGGCGAACGTCGGCGCCTCGACATCGAGCCGACGACGGTTGAGCGAGCGGGCGGCGATCACGTCGGCCCCGTGCCCCTCGAGCACACCGGCCAACTTGGCGGCGGCGTTTCCCGGGTTCACGGCGTGGGTCATGAAGGCGACCACACTTTTGTCCCAGAGTTTCGGGATGCTGCGCACCTTGCCGGCATCGCCGGGCCGGTGGCCGAACAGGATCAGGCCGTCGACCCATGTGCCGACGAAGACCAGGTCGGCGTCGGCGAGTTCCTTGAAGTCGATGTTGGTGACCGGGCGCACTGCGACGGTGTTGCCTTCGGCCTCGACGGCCCCACCGATCAACTCGGCGGCCCGTTGTGTGTTGCCCGTACGGCTCTGGTGGATCACGACGACGTTCACAGGGCACATGGCTACCAGCGCCGGCCCGGGTTTGCACGTTCGCTCCAGCGGCTCGAAGTCGTGGCTTGCGTCCGCCCGGGAGCAGGGTCGTACACTTTGCGCCGTGCCCCTGTACGACTATCGCTGCGCAACCTGCGATTCCACGTTCGAGGTCCGGCGGCCCATGTCCGAATCCGGCGAGCCGACCACCTGCCCGGCCGGACATGAAGGTGCCCGCCGCCTGTTGTCAGTCTTCGCAGCGGTCGGCGGTGCCGACCAGGGAGAACCAGCGTCCACGGCACGCGGGTGCGGCGGGGCCTGCGCCTGCCACCCCGGCTGAGGCCCGGGTGGACCAGCGCATGAAACAGAACACGCCGGGACGCCTCGAAGGGAAGATCGCCTGCATCACCGGTGCCGGTTCGGGTCTGGGGCGGGCCATCGCCGAGCGGTTCGCCGCGGAGGGTGCGACCATCGTGGCGCAGGACCTCCGGGTCGAGGCGGCCGAGGAAACGGTCGGGCTGCTCCCAGCGGGTGACCACTTCTCCCACGGCGGTGATGTCTCCGACCCCGATGCTGTCGCAGCAGCGTTCGCTGCGATCGACGACCGCTTCGGCCGGCTCGACGTGCAGGTCAACAACGCCGGTGTGGACCGACTGCCCGACGACGGGTTCGACCGGATGCTGGCCGGCGAGGGTGCCCAGATCCGCCTCATGGAGCACCGGGCGTTCACGCGGATGCTGGAGATACACGCCGGCGGTACGTTCGCCTGCACGCAGGGCGCCGTGGGGCTCATGAGCGACGGTGGCTCGGTCATCACCATGTCGAGCATTGCCGGGATCGCCGGCTGGGGACCCGTGCACTACAGCGCAGCCAAGGGTGCGATCCTGGGCTTCACCCGATCCGCCGCCCGCGAGTTGGGCGCCATGGGCATCCGGATCAACGCAATCGCCCCCGGGGTGATCGACACGCCGATGACGGCGAAGATCGACGACGCCATGCTGGCGCCGATGGTCATGATGACCCCACTGGGTCGCAAGGGCACGGCCGACGAGATCGCCTCGACCGCACTGTTCCTGGCGTCTGATGACAGTTCGTTCATCACCGGCCAGTGGATCTCCCCCAACGGGGGCATCGTCACGATCTGATGATCCGGGGCTGCGTCAGGAACGATCCAGGTCGACCAGGTGGGTCTCGGCCTCGTCGGGAGTGAGCCCCATCTCGGCCATGCCCTCGGCCAGCACCTTCCGATAGGTCGGGCTGGGCGGACCGGGCGGCGGGGGTGCCGTCGAACCGAATGTGACAGCGGGGTGCCCATCGATCGGATCCATGCCGATCAGCAGGTCGATCACGCCGTCGATCACCTGCACGACCTGCCCGGACCCCGGAAACGGGTCTGGGAGGGCGACGGTGTCGGTGTCGCGTCCGTTTTCCTGGGCGACGACATCGCGCAACTGTCCTCGGGTGATCAACCACGCCCGCCCGACTACCGGCAGAGCCTCTGGGGGAAGGGGTACGGCCGGGCAGAGGCAGCAGCCGCCGTCCCAGCGTGTCGAGTGGCCGCCGAAGTGGACGGGATGGGGGACCGTGACCCGCCTGTCGTCCCGGGGAGGCGTGGCATCGGCGGCGCCACGGTGGTTTCCCCAGGGACGGTCCCGGCCCCCGCCGACGAGGTAGGCCAGCATCCGGTCGCCCAGGAGGTTCGAACCGTAGGCGACGTACCAGACGCGGTCGGAGTCTCCCGTCACGAGGCGAGCACCGCTTCGGCTGCGGCCCAGGCGCTGGATGCAGCGGCGTCGGCCAGCATTCCGTCCGGTCCGACCCAGTCGCCGGCGAGGAGTACGCCGGGCCGACCCACGGCATCGATCCCCGGGCGCCCGGTGAGGCCACCCTGTGACGCCAGCGGTATGCCGTGGGCGACCGTCATGGTGTGGAGGTAGCGGTCGGCCAGCAGGGATCCAGGATCTACACCGCATGTGGTGACGAGGTCGCCGAGGACGGATCGGCTCATGTCGGATGCATCGTCGGTATCGGGGCGCAGGTACCGGACAGCGCAGGCGCTGGCCTCCCCGTCGGGGGCCAGTCGGGCCGGGGGCCCGTGGACCGAGAAGTAGACGGGAAGGTCGATGCCCAGCACGAACCGATGTTCGGGTGGTCGATCCAGGGCGAGGTCGAGCACAGCGGCGTTTACCGCCGGTCCGGCGGTATCGGTCAACCAGTTGACCCCGGTGAGCCTCTCAGCCGTTCCCGGACCTCCGGCCGCCACGATCGCCGTCCGGGCCGAGAGGTCCTCGGCCGCAGTCCGGATGGTGAGGTGGGGGGCATCTCCCAGAATGCCTGTCACGGAACCGTCGAACCGGAACACCACGCCGGCGGCTTCGGCCCGGGTGGTCAGGCCGTCGACCAGGGTCTGCCAACCGCCGTGCAGGTACAGCACCCCGTCGCTGAGGGCCATCGAAAGCTGTCGCAGGGCGGCACCGGCGCTCAGCAGTTCGGGGCAGTTCGTATATGTCGCCAATCGGAACAGGGCGGCCAGCAGGCTGCGAACCGCATGACGCCGGTTGACGGAGTCGATCCAGTCGGCAAGGGTCACCCCGTCGAGCGGGTCCGGGTCGATGCGCGACAGTCGGGTCAGCAGGGCACCCACCGCCAACTTCTCGACCGGCGACAGCAGGGTTGTGCGCAGCAGCGACACCGGTCCGGCGGGGAGCAGATGGAGACGGTCGTCGTAGAGGCCATTTGTGCCCCGGGTCGGCGGCTCCACTCCCTCGACCGGAATCCCGAGGTGCCGGAGCACCTGGTCGGCGTTGCCGCCGATGTAGAGGGCATGCGGGCCCTGGTTCACCAGGTGGTCGGCGAGCAGCGACGTCCGGGCACGGCCACCGGATGCCCCGAGCCCGTCCAGCACGACGACCGACCGCCCGGCATCGGCCAGCCGGTTGGCGGCGATCAGGCCGGCCAGGCCGGCACCGACCACCGCCGTGTCGAAGGTGCGCGCATTCGTGTCTTCCATTGTCCACCCACTCATCAGGGGTTCAGGGCACGCCTTGAGTCTGGCACTCCGGTGGTTGCCGGACTGAACGGGTACCTCAGGCGATCGCTTCGTCGAGCGCTGCGGCGATCGACGTGCCGGCAGGAGCGGCGGCGAGGTGGCCCAGCCACGTTGCACTCACCCAGCCTTCCATGACGGCACCACCGTCGGTGTCGGGGTCGAGGGGCTGCGCTTCTCCCCAGTCCATTCGTACACGGTAGGAGCCCTCGTGGCCCGGCTTCGGTTCGAGACCGGCGGTGCTCAGCATGCGGGGCGGCCTGTCGCCGACGGGGGTCTCCTTCCATCCGCGCATCCGGTCGATGGGCCTGTTGGGCACGTTGAGGTTGAGAACCGACGGCTGGGCCGGCGGGTCGGCGATGATCGCACCGACTGCCACGGCGGCGATCTCGGCGGCGCTCTCCCAGCACTGGTCGGCGAGTGTCTCCCCACCGCCCTGGCCCTCGACCCCCCAGCCTGTGACGGCCTGGCTGACGGCAACGCCTGTGAGGCCTCCGTTGCGTGCGGTCAGCGCAGCGCCGATGGTGCCCGAGTGGTAGACGGAGCGGCCGACATTGCTACCGGGGTTGATCCCGGAGACGACCAGGTCGAACGGGTCGCCGAAGAGGCCGAGGCGGGCGTAGATGACGCACAGCCCCGGTGGTCCGCTCACCGACCAGGCCAGGTCGATGCCGTCGATCCGGGCGTCATGGACCTCGGGGCGGATCAGGTGCAGGGCGCCGAGCGAGGCACCGGCGCCGGAGTACTCCTGATCGGGTGCCACGATCGTGACGTCCCCGTGTTCGCGCATCGCCCGGGCAAGGACGTGCAGGCCTACCGAGTCGATGCCGTCGTCGTTGGTGACCAGTATCCGCATGTCGGCGACGGTACCGGCAGCGTGGAGACGTGACCCCAGTGGCTGGCCGGAAGCCGGGCACTCCGGTCAGCAGCGCAGGCGGGCGCTGAGGGTCTCCCACTCGGCCATGAGGTCGGCGGCACGGTCGCGGGCGGCGCCGTGGGCGGCGACAGCGGCCTGGACGGCATCCTTGTCGGCATGGGGACCGGCGTGGGGGCCGGCGTGGGGGCCGGCATGGGGGCCGGCGTAGAGGTCGGGGTCGGCGAGCACCGCCTGGGTGGTGAGCACCTCGGCTTCCGCTTCCTCCCAGGCCTTCTCCGCACGCTCGAGACGCCGGCGCAGCGCATGGTTCGGATCCCTCTGCTTCGGGCCCTTCTTCGTCTTCGGTTCGGATGGTTCTGGCTTCGGCTTCGGAGCCTGCGCCACCTGGGCCGGGTAGAGAACCCGGTCAGGGACGCCTCCGTGGAACACGGCGCGGCCATCTCGGACCTCGACGAGGGCGTCGGCCACCGAGCGGATGAGGTGCCGGTCGTGGGTGATGAGCACGACCGTGCCCGGGTATGCGAGGAGGGCGTCCTCGAGCACATCGCAGCTGGGCAGGTCGAGGTGGTTGGTCGGCTCGTCCAGGATCAGCAGGTTGACGGGCACAGCGAGCGCCTTGGCGAGGGCGAGACGGGTCTGCTCGCCGCCCGAGAGGTCGCCTACCAGACGGTCGACGGCGTCGCCGCTGAAGCCGAACGACGCCAGGTACGTGCGCAGGTTGCGGCTGCCCAGTTCGATGTCAGGGACGGTCCGAGCCTCTTCGAGCACGGTGCGGCGGTCGTCGAGGACCTCGGCCTGGAGTTGGTCGAACGTCGACACGTCGACGTTGGTGCCGATCGTGACGCTTCCCGAGACCGGAGCCAACCGGTCGGTCATGAGCCTGACGAGCGTGGTCTTGCCGGCGCCGTTGGGTCCAACGAGGGCGACGGTGAGCCCCCGTTCCACGGCGAACGAGACATCCGAGAGCACGATCTCGCCGTCACCGTCGTCGTAGCCGGCCGTCACACCTTCGAACTCGGCGACCACCCTCGATGAACGACGGGGTGTCGGGAAGCCGAAGCGGGCCTTCGGATCGCCGGGCTGGTCGACGACTATGCGGTCCAACTTCTCGAGGGCCTTCACGCGGCTCTGCACCTGTCGGGCCTTGGTCGCCTTGTAGCGGAAGCGCTCGATGAAGCGCTCGGTGTCGGCGACACGGCGCGACTGCTGGGCGGCGGCAGCCCGCTGTGCGGCCAGGCGCTCCTCGCGGGCCAGCACGAACTCGGCGAAGCCGCCGACGTACTCGGTGATCCGGTTGCCCGAGAGCTCGAGGATGCGGTTGGCGACCGCATCGATGAAGTCGCGATCGTGGCTGACGAACAGCAGGCCCCTCGGCCAGGCTGCCAACTGCTGTTCGAGCCAGGCCACGGAGTCGACGTCGAGGTGGTTTGTCGGCTCGTCCATGACCAGCAGGTCGGGGGCGGACAGCAGCAGGCGGGCCAGGGCCACCCGCATGCGCCAACCACCGGACATCTCGGCCATGGGACGGTCGTGGTCGGCGGGGTCGAAGCCCAGGCCCGACAGGATGCGATGTGCCTCGGCCTCCACGGCATAGCCCCCGAGTTGCTCGAACCTGGACTGGGCTTCGCCGTAGGCGGCCAGCAGGCGCGCTTGTTCCTTGCCCGGTGTTTCTGCGCCCGGAGCTTCGGATTGCGCTGCGTCGGCAAGCTCATGCCCGAGCGCCTCGATCTCGTGGGCTAGGCCGGTCACAGCCTCGGCCCCCAGCATCACCTGCTGGAAGACCGGGCGGCCGGTCTCGGTTGGCAGCTCCTGGGGCGGGTGGCCGATTCGCAGGTCCCTGGGGCGGTGGACGGCTCCGCTGTCCGGCTCCTGGATTCCGACCAGTACCTCGAGCAGAGTGGTCTTGCCGGTGCCGTTCCCGCCGACAAGGGCAATTCGGCGGCCGTCTCCGAGGCGGAGGGAGACGTCCTCGAAGAGGGTGCGGGGCCCGAACGAGCGGGACAGGCCGGAAGCGGTAAGCATGGGGCGAGGGTAACCACCACCCGGGGAGATCTCGGGTGGAGGGTTCTGGTCAGCGGGTTGGAGCGTCCCAGCGGATGACCGCTGCGGCCGATGACATGCCGGCGCCGAACCCGACCAGGAGCAACAGGTCGTCCGGCTGGACGCGGCCTGCGTCGATGGCGTCGACCATGGCCAGCGGGATCGAGGCGGCCGAGGTGTTGCCGGTGCGGTGCAGCACCATTGCTGCCCGGTCCATCGGCAGGCCGAGCCGCTTGAATGCGGCCTCGATTATGCGGATGTTGGCCTGGTGTGGGATGACGAGGGCGATGTCGTCGGAGGTGACACCGGCCCGGGCCATGGCCTTGGTGGCGGCGCCCTCCATGGCGAGAACGGCCTTGCGGAAGACCTCCTTGCCGTTCATGACGATCTTGCCGCCGTGGTCGCAGTAGAGGATGTCGGCGGCCGAGCCGTCGGACATGAGGTCCCAACCCAGCAGCGTGGGCTCGTCGGCGCTGCGTTCGATGACGACGGCCCCTGCGCCATCTCCGAACAGGACGCACGTGCCGCGATCCGTCCAGTCGGTGATCGCGGCGAGGGCATCGGAGCCGATCAGCAGAACGCGATCGAGGCCGCCGTCGAGGTACTGCATGGCGGTGACGAGGCCGTAGACGAAGCCCGAGCATGCGGCGTTCATGTCGATGGCGCCGCAGGTCAGACCAAGGCTGTGCTGGATGACCGAGGCGCTGGCCGGGAACTGCTGGTCGGAGGAGCAGGTGGCCAGCAGCAACAGGTCGATGTCGTCCGGACCGATTCCGGCCATTGCCATGGCGGCCCTGCCGGCCTCGGTGGACATTTCGGTCACCGTGCCGCCCACGTGGCGTGAGGTGATGCCGCTGCGCTCCCGGATCCACTCGTCGGTGGTGTCGACCATCCGGGCGATGTCGTCGTTGGTGAGCACCTTGTCGGGAAGGTGGGTGGCCCACCCTGTGATGCGGCCGTGCGGCATGTGGAGTGCCCTCTCGTGGGGTTCGCCGGTCGGGTGCGCCGATCAGGGGACCGGCCCGCCGACACGGTACCGGGCGGGAGGTGGAGCCGGGGCCGGGGTTAGGGTCGGCGGGCCATGGCCCCGGATGAACACGATGTGGCGCCCGACGGCGCTCCCGACGACCACGCCGTCGCTGGGCTGCTGGCCCGGGAGGCAGGCGACGTGCTGCTCGAGTTGCGGGGCCGGTCCCTGGCCGAGGGGATGTCGGGCTGGCGACTCCAGTCGTTGGGCGACCGGGCAGCCCACGACCACCTGGTCGGTCGCCTGGCAGAATTGCGGCCCGGCGACGCAGTGCTCTCGGAGGAGGGCGCTGACGATCGAAGCCGCCTGAGTGCCGAGCGGACCTGGATCATCGACCCGCTGGACGGCACACAGGACTATCCCCGGGTCGGCAGCGCCGAGTGGGCGGTGCACGTGGCGCTGGTTATCGACGGCAGGCCGGTTGCAGGGGCGGTGTCGGTGCCGGCCAACGGCGGCCTCTATGGCACGCTCCAGAGCCCGTTGCCGGCCGCGCCGCCTTCACGCCGGGAGCGACCCATCGTGGTGACGAGTCGATCGCAGTGGGGTCACGCCGAGGACGTGGCGGCGGCCCTCGGCGGTGAGGTCCTGGCGTTCGGTTCGGCGGGCGCCAAGGCCATGGCGGTCGTGTCGGGTGCCGCCGACGTGTACGTGCACCCCAGCGGCCTCTACGAGTGGGATGTCTGTGCACCGGCGGCCGTGGCTGCCGCAGCCGGCTTCGACGTGACAGGCGTCGACGGCTCGGAGTTGGTCTACAACAAGGCCCGACCGGTGGTGCCGGGCCTGCTCATCAGCCGCCCCGAGTACACGGAGCGGGCAAGGGCGGCCCTGCGCTGGTAGGGGACAGGGCCGGCTTCTTCGGACTCAGCCGGTCAGCACTTTCCAGAGGTCATCGACCTGGTGCTCCAGGGTGGCTTCGTCTCTGTTGTTGGTCAGCACATGGTCGGCGACGGCGCGGCGCTCGATGTCGGTGGCCTGTGACGCCATGCGGGCCCGGGCGTCGGCGGTGGACATGCCGCGGTCTACCAGCCGGGCCAGGCGAACCTCGGTGTCGGCCTCGACGACGACCACCTGTGTGTAGCCCCGGCGCCCGGGAATCTGGCCTGGTTGGCCAAGAGTGCTTTCGACCAGCACGGCCATGTCGAGCACGACCAGCGGTGGCGCGTCGGTTGCCAATTCGTCGAGTTGATGCGCCAATTCCTCATTGATCGCCGGGTGGCTGATGGCCTCGAGGTCGGCCAGGCGCCCGTCGCCCGAGAAGACAAGGCCTGCGAGCGCTGTACGGTCGATGGATCCGTCGGCGGCAAGGACCTCGTCGCCGAACGCCTCCCGGACCTGGTCCCGCACGTCGTCGAGCGTGAGCACGTCGCGTCCGATGGCGTCGACGTCGATGACCCGGGCTCCCCGCGCTGCGAGCAGGGATGCCACGGTCGACTTGCCCGCCCCGATCCCGCCGCAGAGCCCGACTACCAGCATGGGGAGAGCGTGGCGCGCAGGGGACGCGATCGCAAGCGGGAGCCGCTGTAGGCGGAGAACGGATAGTCTGCGCCAGCCCTGTGGTTCGGCGAAGCCGGTGAGAATCCGGTGCTGTCCCGCAACTGTGTGTCGGAGTTCCCGGGCGTGCCCTCTGGGGCCCTCCCTGAGACTCCGGCGAGCCAGGTCGATCGGCCGCAGGGTTCGACAACAGCTCTCGAGGAAGAGCGGTCGTCGGACAGGGCTTCCTGTCTGCGCCCGTACTCGACAGACAGGAGAACCCATGAAGAGCCCTGTGTTTCGCACACCACTCCGGCTCGGCAGTGCCGCTGCCGCGCTGTTGGCCGTGACCCTTGTCGCCGCCGGCTGCGGTGGCGACGGGAGTTCGTCCGGTGGTGCCGTGAGTGGCATCGCCACGACCACGGCGGCTCCGGCGCCGGCGGTTGCCGGGTCGATCGTGTCGCTGTCGCCGACTGCGACGGAGATCCTGTTCGCTGTCGGCGCCGGCGGCCAGGTGGTTGCCGTCGACGACCAGTCGACGTATCCGGCCGATGCGCCGATGTCGGCGTTGTCGGGGTTCACGCCGAACGTGGAGGCGATCGCCGGCTACGACCCGGACCTGGTGGTCATCTCGTACGACCCGGGCGACCTGGTGGTCGGCCTCGAGGCCCTGGGCATCGACGTGCTGATGCAGGGCGCCGCCGACTCCATCGACGACACGTATGCGCAGATCACCGAGTTGGGAGCCCTGACCGGCCATGCCGACGAGGCTGAGGCACTCAACGACTCGATCGCCGAGGACCTGGAGGAACTGGCCGAGGGCCTGCCGGGTGCCGGCATGACGTATTTCCATGAAGTCGACGCCACCCTCTACTCTGCGACCTCGACGACCTTCCTGGGGCAGGTATATGCCCTGTTGGGGCTCGAGAACATCGCCGACCCGGCTGACGAGGACGGCTGGGGGTATCCACAACTGTCCCCCGAGTACGTGATCGACGTCGATCCGGACCTGATCTTCCTGGCGGACGCCGAGTGGGGAGAGTCGGCCGACACGGTCGCTGCCCGACCCGGTTGGGACACCATGTCGGCCGTGAGGGCAGGCAACGTGTTCCCCCTAGATGAGACCTCAGGTCGGTGGGGACCGCGCATCGTCGACTTCCTTGCAACGGTGAGGGCAGCCGTGGACGAGGCGTCCGGCTGATCCTGCGATGACGACACGCAACGCATGACCGACTTGGTCGATGGCAGGAGCCCGGGCCGGCCCAGGCCGGCTGGGCTCCGGCCGTGGTGGGTGGCGTCCGGCGTCCTCGCCGTCGTCGTTGCGGGCATCGCCGGGCTCGTGCTGGGTCCGGCACAGATCGGCACATGGGACGTCGTCGTCGAGTTGGCCGACCGCCTGCCGTTCGTCGATGCCGAGTCGGGTCTGGGGGAGCGCCAGCAGGCGATCATCTGGGAGATCCGGTTGCCGCGGGTCGTGCTGGGCCTGCTGGTCGGGGCCATGCTCGCCACAGCCGGCGGCGCCTACCAGGGTGTGTTCCGCAACCCGCTGGCCGATCCGTACCTGCTGGGCGTGGCTGCCGGCGCCGGGTTCGGCGCAACCGTGGCCATCGTGTCGGGGCTCGGCGACGGCATCGGCATCGTCGACCCGATTCCGATGATGGCCTTCGCCGGGGCCCTCGTGGCTGTTGTGCTGACGTATCTCATCGGCGCCACCGGCGGTCGCCTCGACCCGGTGACCAGCCTCGTACTGGCTGGCGTTGCGGTGGCCAGCTTCTTCACCGCCATCCAGACGTTCGTGCAACAGCGCCACTCGGAGACGATCCGACAGGTCTACTTCTTCGTCCTCGGGCAGCTCCGCACGGCCGGTTGGGACGAGGTGACGTTGCTGGCCCCGTACACGGGCGTGTGCCTGGTCGTGATCCTCGCCGTGCGCCGCCGCATGGACACCCTCGGCGTGGGTGACGAGGAGGCCGGTGCGCTGGGCCTCGACGTGCGGCGGGTCCGCCTCGTGACCGTGGTCGCAGCGTCGCTCGGCACTGCCGCAGCGGTGTCCGTGTCGGGCCTGATCGGGTTCGTCGGGATAATCGTCCCGCACACCATCCGCCTGCTGTTCGGCAGCAGCTACCGGGTGATCCTGCCCCTGACGGTGCTGTTCGGCGGGGCGTTCCTCGTCGCCGCCGACCTGGTGGCCCGCCTGGCCCTGGAGCCTTCGGAGATGCCCATCGGTGTGGTGACGGCCTTCCTCGGCGCGCCTTTCTTTGTCTTGATACTGCGCACCGCCCGGAGCTCGCGGTGACCTCCATCGCCTGCCGGAATGTGGTCGTCGCCTTCGACGAGGCCGAGGTCCTCCATGGCGTCGACCTGTGGGTGCCTCCGGGCGGATGGGTGACCGTCGTCGGCCCGAACGGCGCCGGCAAGAGCACCCTGCTGCGGGCCGTGGGCGGCATGGTCGAGGCCACCGGCAGCATCGCCCTCGGCGACCGACCCCTTGCCGACCTGACCCGGCGGGAACTGGCCCGCATGGTGGCCCTTGTGCCCCAGGAGCCGGTGATCCCGCCGGGGATGCGGGTAGTCGACTATGTCCTGCTGGGCCGCACCGCCCACCTGGGCTTCTTCGAGGCAGAAGGCGACGCCGACCTGGCGGTCGCCGTCAAGGCGCTCACCGACCTCGACGCCGGCCCGCTCGCAGACCGGACCGTCGACACGCTCTCGGGTGGGGAGCGCCAGCGGATCGTGATCGCCCGGGCACTGGCCCAGGAGTCGCCGGTGCTGTTGTTGGACGAACCGACGACCGCCCTCGACGTGGGCCACCAGCAGGAGGTGCTCGACCTGGTCGACCGCCTGCGTGGTGAGCGCAACCTGACGGTGCTGGCCACGATGCACGACCTCACGCTGGCGGGGCAGTACGCAGACTGGCTGGTGATGCTCGACGGCGGCGAGGTGGCCGTAGCAGGATCTGCCGACGAGGTGCTCACCGAGGAAGCGGTTGCCCGCCACTACGGAGCCAGGGTCCGGGTGGTGCCCGATCAGGCCGGCCCGATCATCGTCCCGGTGCGCCGGGCTGGTAGCGAAGGGGCATGACAGCCCCTTCGAAGCAGTTCTGCGAAGTCCACGGGAAGCGAATGGCGTACGTCGAGGTCGAGGATTCCGGGGCGGGCGCGGGCGACCCGATCGTGTTCCTGCACGGCAACCCGACGTCGTCGTACCTCTGGCGCAACGTCATCCCTCACGTTGCCGGCCTCGGGCGGTGCATCGCCCCCGACCTGATCGGCCAGGGTGACTCCGACAGGCTCGACGACTCCGGTCCCGGGTCGTACCGCTACGTCGAGCACCGCGAGTACCTCTTCGACCTGCTCGAACGGTTGGGCGTCGACGACAACGTGACGCTGGTGGTCCACGACTGGGGCTCGGCGCTGGGCTTCGACTGGGCCAGGCAGCACCCCGCCGCCGTGAAGGGCATCTGCTACATGGAGGCCATCGTCCAACCCATCGCCTCGTGGGACGAATGGCCCGAGAACGCCCGCGGCATCTTCCAGGGCTTCCGCTCCGGGGCCGGCGAGGAGATGGTGCTCGAGAGGAACCTGTTCGTCGAGGGCGTGCTGCCCAACGCCATCGTCCGCGACCTCACCGCCGAGGAGCACGACGAGTACCGTCGCCCCTTCGTCGAGCCGGGCGAGTCCCGGCGCCCGACGCTGACGTGGCCCCGCGAGATCCCGATCGCCGGTGAGCCAGCGGACGTCACGGGGATCGTCGCCGACTACGCCGAGTTCCTGGCCGGTTCACCGATCCCGAAGCTGTTCGTCAACGCCGAGCCGGGGGCGATCCTCACCGGTGCCCAGCGCGAGTTCTGCCGCACCTGGCCCAACCAGACCGAGGTCACGGTCGCGGGCAGCCACTTCATCCAGGAGGACAGCCCCGACGAGATCGGCGCCGCCCTGGCCGACTGGTACGCGCGGCTGTAGATCTCTGGAGGTTCCCGCCGATAGGTCAGATGACCGGGGTGATGAGGCCGTAGTGGCCGTCGAAGCGCCGGTATAGGACCTGCCCGCGGTTCGAGTCCGGGTTGGCGAAGAACACGAACGGGTCGTCGGTCTCGTCGATCAGGGCCTTGGCCTGGTCTAGCGGCAGGTGGTTGAGCACCAGGGTCGCCGAATGGATGGGAGGACGGGTGTCGCCGGGCAGGTCCTCGCCGGCCACCTCCGGCGCCACGTGCAGGCTGCCGTCACCGTTGCGGTACACGACCCGGTCGAGGTCGTGGTTGGCGTCGAGGAACAGGTAGAAGCCGTGGTCCAGCTGGTCCATCTCGTCGGCGGCCTCCTCGAGGCTCATGGGGTGCATGGCCAGCGTCCTGTGGCGGACCACCTCGCGCTCGTCGGTGGGGACCGTGCTGTAGCCGGCATGGCTCGTGGCGGGCTCAGGCCCGTGGTGCCGGTCCTCGAGGCGCTCGCGTCGTCGGCGCAGTCGCCGGGACAGCCTGTCGTGGAGCAGGTCGACGGCCTCGGTGATCGAGTGCCCGGTGGCATGGGCGCGGATCGGCGTGCCGTTCAGGTCGAGCGAGGCCTCGGCAATGGCGGGCAACTCGAGGGTGGCCTTGGCGCGGACCTTCAACTTCACCACTGCCGCCAGAACCGGTTCGTGCCCCAGCTCGCAGAGCGCCTGGACCTTTGCGATCGCCTGCTCCCGATCCCGTTGGGTGATGAACCCCCGGGTGAGCAACTCGACCTCACAGACGGCATGTGGCTTGCCCACGCGTACCCCTTCCGGTTGTCACTTGCGTTGCACCATCATGGCGCAGATTCTCACCGCTGTCAGGCGCGGGGCGTGCAGCTTGTGGAACGTGTCGGAACGGGTCGCCTGTGAAGTGCCCGGGGGCAGGGTTCAACCGAGGGCGACGGGGGTGGTGACCTCGTCGAAGAAGTCGTTGCCCTTGTCGTCGATGACGATGAACGCCGGGAAGTCGACGACCTCGATGCGCCAGACCGCTTCCATGCCGAGTTCGGGATATTCGAGGACCTCGACCTTGCGGATGGAGTCGAGCGCCAGCCGGGCGGCCGGCCCGCCGATCGACCCGAGGTAGAAGCCGCCGTGTTGGGCGCAGGATTCGGTGACCTGACGTGAGCGGTTGCCCTTGGCGAGCATGACGAGGCTGCCGCCTGCGGCCTGGAAGCGTTCGACGTAGGCGTCCATGCGGCCGGCCGTGGTCGGGCCGAACGACCCGGAGACGTGGCCCTCGGGGGTCTTGGCGGGACCGGCGTAGTAGACGGGGTGGTCCCGCAGGTAGTCCGGCATGGGTCGGTCGGCGTCGAGCAGTTCGTCGACCCTGGCGTGGACGATGTCGCGGGCCACGACGAGGGTGCCGGTGAGAGACAGGCGGGTCTTGACCGGGTGCTTCGAGAGTTCGGCCCGGATGGCGTCCATGGGCTGGTCGAGGTCGATGGGGACGACGCTGCCCGGCAGTTCGTCGTGGGCCACCTCGGGCAGGAAGCGGGCCGGGTCCTCCTCGAGTTGTTCGAGGAACACCCCTTCGGCCGTGATCTGGCCCAGGGCCTGCCGGTCGGCCGAGCACGACACGGCGATTCCGACCGGGTTGGAGGCGCCGTGGCGGGGGAGGCGCACGACCCGGACGTCGTGGCAGAAGTACCTGCCGCCGAACTGTGCGCCGATTCCGAACGAGCGGGTGAGCTCGAGCACCCGTTCCTCCCATTCGAGGTCGCGGAAGGCGTGCCCGGTGGCGCTGCCGGCGGTGGGCAGGTGGTCGAGGTAGTGGGCCGAGGCGTACTTGGCGACCTTGAGGTTGAACTCGGCCGAGGTGCCACCGATGACGACGGCCAGGTGGTACGGCGGGCAGGCCGAGGTGCCGAGCGTGCGGAGCTTTTCGTCGAGGAAGGCGGTGAGCCGTTCGGGGGTGAGCAGCGCCCGGGTCTGCTGGAACAGGTAGCTCTTGTTGGCCGAGCCGCCGCCCTTGGCCATGAACAGGAACCTGTAGGCGTCGCCCGGGACGGCCTCGACCTCGATCTGGGCCGGCAGGTTCGTGCCGGTGTTCTGCTCGGTGAACATGTCGAGCGGTGCCATCTGCGAGTAGCGCAGGTTCGACGTCTGGAAGGTGTCGAACACGCCCCGCGAGATTGCCTCCTTGTCGTCGCCGGCGGTGAGGACCTGCTGGCCCTTCTTGGCGGAGATGACGGCGGTGCCGGTGTCCTGGCACGACGGCAGCACGCCGCCGGCGGCGATGTTGGCGTTGTGGAGCAGTTCGGTGGCCACGAAGCGGTCGTTGGCCGATGCCTCGGGGTCGTCGAGGATCGACGCCAGTTGCGCCAGGTGCGCCGGGCGCAGCAGGTGGGAGATGTCGCGCATGGCGGTCGCCGTGAGGAGGCGGATGGCCTCGTCGTCGACCTCGAGAAACGTGCGCCCGCCGGGCCCCTCGACGGTGCGGACGCCCTCGGTGGTGAGCAGGCGGAAGTCGGTGGTGGCGTAGGGGTCGTCGAGCAGCGGCAGCAGGTCGGTGTAGGCGAACTCGGGGCCCTCGCTCATGGCTCCAACCTAACGGTCGCGGCTCCCCGGGACCCTCGACTGTGACCGGTGGGCGGAGGCCAAAGAGTGGGCCCTGCGCCTCAGGCGGCCAGGTCGGCCACGATCGGCGCCCAGAAGTCTGCGCCGTGGTCGCCCCCGAGGGCGTAGAAGGTCATGCGGTCGACGCAGTCGCCGTAGCGGCCCAGGAGGCCGGCGGCGACCCGGTCGGGCTCGGCGACGACGGCGAACGCATCGAGCATCTCGTCGTCGATGAGCTCGCCCATGGCCTGCCATTCGCCGCGCTTGGACATGGCGTTGAGGTCCGTGTGGAGGCCCTCCCAGCCGTGGACCTCGAGGACGCCCCGGTAGGCGGGGGTCGATGCGTAGAAGGCGATCTGCTGGCGGATGCCGGTTGCGGCCCTGGCCATGGACTCCTCGTCGGGGCCGGTGACCACGAAGCCGGGGCCCACGACCTCGAAGTCGTCGAGGGTGCGCCCGGACTTCGCCAGGCCGGCTTCGATCCTCGGCAGGGTGACCTGGCGCAGGTACTTCTCGGTGGAGAAGGCGTGGCAGATTATGCCGTCGCAGACCTCGCCAGCGACCTCGGTCATGAGCGGCCCGACGGCCGAGATGAACACCCTGGGCGGGCCGTGCTCGTTGGGGCCGGGGTTGAAGAACGGCGTCATGAGGGTGTGGGTGTAGAAGTCGCCGCGGAACTCCAGCTTCGTGCCGTTGTTCCAGCAGTCCCAGATGGCGTGCATGGCGCTCACGAACTCGCGCATCCGGGCGGCCGGATGCGACCATTCCATGGAGAATCGCTTGGTGATGTGCGGCCTGATCTGGGTGCCGAGCCCCAGGATGAAGCGGCCGTCGCTGTAGTGCTGCAGGTCGTTGCCGATCTGGGCGAGGACCATCGGGTTGCGGGCAAAGGCCACGGCGATCGAGGTGCCCAGGTCGATGCGCTCGGTGTGTTCGGCGGCGAGGACATGGGGGAAGAACGGGTCGTGGCTGGTCTCGGCGGTCCAGGCGCCGGCATAGCCGGCGTCTTCGAGGCGCTTCGCCGCAGTGCCGATCGAGTCGAGGCCGCCGGACAGTGCTGCGGGGTTTGCGGCACCGAGGCCGCCGTCGATCTTCATGCGCCGACGGTAGCCCCCGGCCCCCGACTGGCTAGCGTCCGCCGCTGATGGAACTCCTTCTGGTCCGCCATGCGCTTCCCGTGAGCGTCGACAACACTGCGACGGGCGAGGAGGCCGATCCGGTGCTGTCCGACCTGGGATGGCGCCAGTCGGCGGCACTGGCCGACTGGTTGACCGGCGCTCTGCCCGGTGGCCCTCCGGCCGAGGCGGTCGACGTCGTGTATGCCAGCACGCGTGCCCGGGCCCGACAGACCGCCGAACCCCTGGCCGAACGGCTTGGCATGCAGGTCCGGATCGAGCCGGGGCTCGACGAGTACGACTCCGGCGAATCCGCGTACATCCCCGTCGAGGAACTCAAGGCGACCGACGATCCCCGCTGGCACGAACTGGTCTCCGATGGTGGCATCGCCGACTCTGAGACTTTTTCGGCACAGGTGGTGGCGGGCGTCGACCGGATCATCGCCGCCCATCCCGGCCGGCGGGTGGTGGCCTTCTGCCACGGGGGGACCATCGGCGCCTATGCGTCCCACCTGCTCGGTATCGACCGCGTGCTGTTCTTCGAGGCCACCTACACCTCGGTGAACCGGATCATGGCCGCCTCGACGGGCGAACGCAGCCTGATATCGCTCAACGAGACCGCCCACCTGCGGGTGACCCGGGTGCCGGTCTACAAACCGGGGGGCTCGACGGCCTGACCAGGTGATGGGGGACGGGCTTCGATCACTTGGGGGACGGGCTTCGATCACTTGGGGGACGGGCTTCGATCACTTGGGGGACTGGCTTCAACCCGGCGAGACTCGACGAGACCCGGCAAGATCCACCAGGACCCAGAGAGGAACAGGGAATGCCCATCCGCTATCCGGACCCGGTTAACTGGCAGGACGACCTCAACCACTGGGTCCGCCTGAAGGCCGAATACGGGGCGACCGGCCTCGATGAGAAGTTGGACGAGATACGCCAACTGCTCGAATCGCAGACAGCCGAGGTCATGGCGCTGCAGGAAGAGCCTGACCTGGCAATCAGCGAACCTGATGACCTGGAAGGCATCCGCTTGTTGCGTCCATCAGGTAGCCGTCGTATCTGGGATGAGATTCCGATTGGTGGGTACCGCGATCGACTGGAGGGCGCCCTGCTTGGACGCTGTGCCGGCTGCACCCTGGGAGCGCCGGTCGAGTTCTATTCGATCGGGAAGATGGCACGTTGGGCGGACCACATCGGCGATCCATTCCCTCCGGTGCGCTACTGGAGTGCCGTGGAGCGACCTCACGATCTGGCCTACAAGGTGAGCCCCCGTTGGTCGTTCACCCCGGACCGCATGGACGGCGTGCCCACCGACGACGACATCGCCTACACGCTGCTCGGTCTCCTGATCCTCGAGGACCACGGTCCGGACTTCACGACGGCTGACGTCGGCAGCGCATGGCTCGAGTACCTCCCCTATGCGCACACGGCGGAGGAGGTGGCCCTCGCCAACCTCCGTCGGGGGGTCTCGGCGGATGAGGCCGGGAGCATCGACAACCCCTTCGTGCAGTTCATCGGGGGCGACATCCGCTCCGACCCCTGGGCGTATGCAACACCGGGCTTCCCTGAGAAGGCCGCCGAGTTGGCCCACAGGGATGCGTTCCTCACGCACCGGAGGAACGGGATCTATGCCGAGATGTTCTTCTCGGCGGTCATCTCAGTGGCCTTCGCCGTCGATGACGCCGTCGACGCTGTACGGATTGGCCTCGAGGAGATTCCACGGAACTGCCGGCTCGCTCAGGAGGTCCGGTGGGCCCTGGAGACGGCTTCGGAGATCCATGACTACCGGGACGCCAACGCTGCGGTCACCGAGCGCTTCGGGGGCATGCACGGTGCGCACGCCATAAACAACGCGATCCTGACAATATGGGGGCTGACCATCGGAGGTCGGGACTTCACGAAGGTCATCGGCGAGACGGTCGCGATGTCCTACGACAACGACTGCACCGCTGCAACAGCGGGGAGCATTGCCGGCGCCATCCTCGGTCGCGATGGCATCCCCGAACACTGGTGGGTCGGCTTCAACAACAAGGTGTACTCGTACCTCAACGGACACGCCGTCTTCGCCATCGACGACCTCGTCGACCGGTTCGCCGCCCAGGCCGTTCGTGCTGCTCAGGCGGGTGCCTGACCATCGGCGGCCAGTTCCGGGCGGTTGCGGAAGGCCTCGAGGGCCTCGGGGTTGGCGAGGGCATCGAGGTTGGTGACGGGTCGGCCCTCGACCACGTTGCGCACCGCCAACTCGACCAACTTGCCGGAACGGGTACGCGGCAGGTCGGGCACGGCGAGCACGACGGCGGGCACGTGCCGGGGTGAGGCGCCGGTACGGATGGCGGCACGGATGCGTCCGATCAGGTCGTTGTCGAGATCGATGCCCGGGGTGGGCACCACGAACAGCACGATCCGGGTGTCGCCCTCCCAGGCCTGGCCGATCACGAGGCTCTCGACGACCTCGTCCAACTGTTCGACCTGCCGGTAGATCTCGGCGGTGCCGATGCGCACGCCGCCCGGGTTGAGGGTGGCATCGGAGCGGCCGTGGATGATGAAGCCGCCCTCGGGGGTGCGTTCGGCAAAGTCGCCCTGGTGCCAGACGCCATCGAACCTTTCGAAGTATGCGGCCCGGTAGCGGGACCCGTCCGGGTCGTTCCAGAAGCCCAGCGGCATCGAAGGGAACGGCACGGTGCAGACGAGCTCGCCCTGCTGCCCGGTGGGTGCCGGTTCGCCGTGCTCGTCGAAGACGTCCATGGCCTGGCCCAGCACCGGCCCCTGGATCTGGCCGGCGTGCACGGAAAGGGTCGGGTCGCCGCCGACGAGGCAGCCGCACAGGTCGGTGCCGCCCGATATCGACGCCAGGTGCAGGTCGGCCTTCCAGTCGGTGTATACGTGGGCGAATCCCTCGTGGCTGAGCGGGCTGCCGGTCGAGCAGACGGTGCGCAGCGTTGACAGGTCGTGCGAGTCGACCGGCCGCAGGCCCGACCTGGCCACGGCGTCGATGAACTTGGCTGACACGCCGAGCAGGGTGGTGCCGGTGTCATCGACCAGGTCGAACAGCCGCCCGGGTCCGGGGTGGAAAGGGGAGCCGTCGTAGAGCACGAGCGTGGCTCCGGCGGCGAGGCCGGCGGCCAGCCAGTTCCACATCATCCAGCCTGTGGTCGTGAAGTAGCAGACCCGGTCGTCGGGTCGGACGTCGCAGTGCAGCCGGTACTCGACATGGTGCTTGAGCAGCAGTCCACCGGCCCGGTGGACGATGCACTTGGGGGCGCCCGTCGTGCCCGACGAGTAGAGGACGTACAGGGGATGGTCGAACGGGAGCCGTTCGAAGGCGACGGGAGCGGCGGGGTGAGGGGCGAGGAACTCGTCGAGCGGAACGGCACCCTCGGGGAGCGGGCCGACTGGTCCACCCGGCGAGTCCGGCACGACCACCACCCGGCGCAGCGTCGGCAGGGCGGCGACCACCTCGGCCAGTTTCCCGGTGACGTCGTGGCGCCTACCGCCGTAGTGGTAGCCGTCGGTGGCGAACAGCACCATCGGCTCGACCTGTCCGAACCGGTCGATGACCCCGTCTGCGCCGAAGTCGGGCGAAGTCGACGAGAACACGGCGCCGATCGAGGCGGCGGCCAGCATCACGGCGTAGGCCTCCGGCACGTTCGGGAGCCAGGCGGCCACCCGATCGCCCGGGCCTACACCGGCGTCGTGTAGTGCCTGCTGCAGCCGGGATACGAGCGAGCGCAGGTCGGCCCACGTGAAGTCCCTGGAGGTTCCGTCCTCGCCGCGGAACAGCAGCGCCGGCCGGTCGTCGTCGCGCCGCAGCAGGTTCTCGGCGTAGTTGAGGGTGGCGTCCGGGAAGAAACGTGCGTCGGCGAGGTGGTCGCCGGTGGTGAGCGTCGGTGTGTCGCCGGGCTCGCCGACGACCTCGCACCAGTCCCAGACCATCCGCCAGAACCGGTCCGGTTCGGTAACCGACCAGGTGTGCAGGTCGAGGGCGCCGACGCCGGCGTAGGCGCCAAATGTCGCCATCCGGGACCCGGCGGAGCGTTCGGCCGAGGGTGTCCAGAGAGGGCTCTCCATGCCGGGCGAGCGTAGCCAGCGCCGCAGGCGGCAGACTGGGCGGATGGACGATCCCGTGGAAGGCACCTCCGGACGCTGGTTCGAGGACCTGCCGGTGGGCCTGGTGCTGCGCCATGCCCTGACCCGCACGGTCACCGAAACCGACAACCTGCTGTTCTGCGCCATCACGCACAACCCGCAGCCGCTGCACCTCGACGCAGAGTTCGCCGCCGGCACCGAGTTCGGCCAGCGTCTCGTCAACAGCCTCTTCACGCATGGCCTGGTCGTGGGCGTCAGCGTTGCCGACACGACGCTCGGCACGACGGTCGCCAACCTCGGGTTCGAGGAGACGAGCTTCCCTGCGCCGGTGTTTCTCGGCGACACGCTGCGGGTCGAGACCGAGGTCGTTGCCGCACGGGCGTCGAATTCCCGGCCCGACGCCGGGATCGTCGCGTTCGAGCACCGGGCGTTCAACCAGCGCGATGAGTTGGTCTGCCGGAGCCGCCGCAACGCCCTCATGAAGCGGCGGCCCGTGTGAACCCGAACCACGACCACGTTTCCGCAGTGGACCTCCACGCCGCCGTCGACCTCCGCCTGCGGGCGGCCGGCCTGCGCAACAGCCGCTCCCGCCAGGTGGTCGTCGACGTGCTGGTGCGGGCCGGTCGGCCGCTGAGCCTTCCCGAGATCCTCGACACCGATGCAGAGCTGGCCCAGAGCTCGGCCTACCGGAACCTCGGCGAGCTGGTGGACGCCGGCGTCGCACGTCGGGTCGAGTCCGCCGACGACCACGCCCGCTTCGAACTCCACGAGTCGCTCACCGGGCACCACCACCACCTGGTGTGCACCTCGTGCGGCCGGGTCGAGGACTTCGACGTGCCCGACGACTTCGAGGCCGGCATCGACGTGATGGTCGACGCCGCCGAGTCGCAGGGCTTCCGGATCGACGCCCACCGCTTCGACCTGCTGGGCCGCTGCGCCCGCTGCGCGTAGGGGCTCAGGGTCCATCCATCATGTGGCTCAAGCGTGCGGCGGCGCGGGTGGTGCTTCTCGACCGGGAGGGGAGCATCTTCCTCGTCAACGCCGAGGACCCGATCGACCCGTTCAAGCGGGCCTGGTGGGAGATTCCCGGTGGCGGGATCGGCTGGGGTGAGGATTCGGCAACCGCTGCCGCCAGGGAGCTGTACGAGGAGACCGGCATCGACGACCTGGAGATGGGGCCCGTCATCTGGACCCAGCACGTGCAGTTCGACTTCGGCGGCTACCACTTCGACAGCAACGAGAAGATCCATGTGGCCTGGTGCGATGGCGGCGAATACCGTCCGCAGCACCTCGAGGCGCTTGAGGCGGCGGCGTTCCTCGGTGCCCGCTGGTGGGCGCTCGACGACCTTCTGGCCAGCGACGAGCCGGTCCTGCCGACGCTGCTGCGCGAGCATCTGCCGCCGATCGTGGCCGGTGACCTGCCCGATACCCCGGTCGACATTTCGCCGGTACCGCTCGACTGAGCGGTCGACCGGACCGGAATCCCGTCAGGACAGTTCCTCGAGGCCACCCCAGGCGAGGCGTGCGGTGAGGGCGGCCATCTCATCGGCCGTGTGCCTGCGACCCTCGTGCATCCAGTACCGGACCATGCCCTCGGAGATCCCGTTGATGCCGGCGGCCATCACCAGGGCGTCGTCGCCGTCGACCTTGTTGATGAGACGGGCCAGCATGGCGATGAAGGTGTCCTGCACTCGCCGGGCCTCCCGGCGGAACTCGGGTTCGGCGCCGAGGCTGGAGCCGTAGAGCACGCCGAAGGCGTCGGGGTGGTCCACGAAGAAGTGGAAGAAGGCGGCGAATCCCGCCTCGACCCGATCTCGCGGCGTGTCGACGCCGACCGCTGATTCGGCTATCGCAGCGTGCAGCCGGTCGCCGGTCCGTTCGAGCACCTGGGCGAACAGTGCGTGCTTGGATGCGAAGTGCTGGTACAGCACCGGCTTGGTGACTCCGGCCTCGGCGGCCAGGGTGTTCATGGAGGTCTCGTGGTATCCGTTCCGGGCGAACACCTGTAGGGCAATGTCGAGCAACTGCTCCCGGCGCTCGGCGGCGGGCATGCGCACGGTGGCCGTGGCGGTGACGCTCATGGGGCGACGGTAGCCACCGGCCCGGCGGCGGGCGTCAGTGGGCGACGATGCTTCAGCGGGCAGATCTGCCTCAGTGGCGGGTGGGCCGCCCGGCGTCCTGGTCGGCGGCGGCCTGCACGCCGTAGTGGAGGATGATGGCGGGGGCCAGCACGATCGAACCGGCGACCAGCAGCACGATCAGCGTCGTGGCGATGGCGTCGCTGAAGGTCCCGACGAGGCCGACGATGAACAGCACGATTGCGGCGAGAAAGGCGAGGTAGCCGAAGCGCTTGCCGGTTGCGGCCAGGCGGCGCATGCGCTCCCGGCGGACAAGGATCGGGTCGGGGGAAGGCGTGTTCATGGGAGCCAGCCTGCCTCGTCGAGCAGCGTCCGCAACCGTCCGGCCATGCGTCCGAGGGAGAGTTCGCGGGCGGCGACCTCCCGGTTGCGTTCGAGGAGGGCCGGGTCGGGGTCGGCCAGCCATGCCCGCACGGCGGCGAGCCCGTCGGCGGGAAACCATTCGAGGCCGAGGGCCCGGAGTTCGGCGGCGACCGGGTAGTCGCCGACCACCGCCGGTTTCCGGTGGAGGGCGGCCTCGACGGGCGGGTTGCCGAAGCCCTCCCAGGTCGACGGGAACACGACCAGGTCGGCGGCGGCGTAAATGTCGGACCGGGTGGGGGCCGGCTCCCGTAAGACCGGACAGTGGGCGTCGGCGAGCAGGCGGTCGAGTTCGGGGCCGTAGCCGTCCTCGGCGGGGCCGAGCAGCCAGTAGGTGCCGCCCAGTTCGGCCGTGATGGCGATTGCCCGGGCCACGTCTTTGCGGGGGATGGCCCGGACGGGGTGGGCGACCAGCAGGGTGTCGTCGTCGATGCCGAGGCCTGTCCGGGTGCCGGCCCGGTCGCCGGGCGGCGGGTCGGGGTCGAAGCCGTTGTGGATGGTCGTGGCGGTGATCCCGCGGTCGGCCATCTGGCGGCAGGTCAGGTCGTTGATGGTGACGTGGCGCCAGGCCGGGTCGTCGGGCGGCAGGTCGGTCACGTGGGCGAAGCGCTCCCGCTGCCACGGCGGGTCGTGGTGGTGCAGCACCGCCGGACGGCCGCGCAGGCCATTGGCGACTGAATGTGTGGCGGCCGGGTTGAGCGGGATCGTGCAGAGGTTCTCGATGACGACGAGATCTGCGCCGGCCAGAGCTGCGGCGAGTTCATGCCGGTCGGGCGGGTGGTCGTCGTCGATCCCGAGGCCGGGGACCACCGTTGTCGCGCCGTCGGCGTGCCAGCCCTGCTCGAAGCCGCCGGCCACCCAGTCCACGTCGAACCCCATCTGGTGCAGCGCTTCGGCCCAGTTTCGTGCTACGACCGAGACGCCGTCGGTCGGTCCGAACCGGAAGGAGATGATGGAACAGCGGGGCATGGCCCTCCCGGGCCCGGTTCTCGGGGACTTGGGTGCGTTGCGCGACGCCGTGCAACGGGTGCTCGACGACCACTGGGTGCCCGAAGGGTACGCAGCGCCCCATGCGGGGACCTACCCCTGGCAGTGGCTCTGGGACTCGTGTTTCCACGTGCTCGTCTGGCAGTCGCTGGGCAGGCCCGACCGGGCGCAGTCCGAGTTGGCGTCGCTGTTCGGCCCGCAGGCGCCGTCGGGCTTCGTGCCGCACATGAACTACGTGCGCAGGCCGGGTGCGCATGCCGACCTGTGGGGGCGTTCCGACGCCTCGTCGATCACCCAGCCGCCGATGTACGGGCATGCTGTGGCCGAGCTGTTCCGGGCGGGCCCGCCGCCGCCCGACGAGATCGTGGAGGCGGCAGCCGCCGGGCTGCGGTTCCTGCTGGAGCAGCGGGGGCGCGACGACTCGGGCCTGGTGCTGCTGTGCCACCCGTGGGAGTCGGGGGCCGACGACAGCCCCCGTTGGGACGACCGCTGCCCGGGCGGCTTCGACGTGGATCGCTGGCGGGCCGAGAAGAACCGGCTGGTCACGACGATCGGGTTCGCCGACGACGGGTCGCCGCTGGCGAACCCGGAGTTCCCGGTGGCGTCGGCGGGCTTCAACGCCCTTGTGGCGTTCAACGCCGGGGAGTTGGCCTCGGTGACCGGCGACGATGGGCTCGCCGCCGCGGCCGGCGAACTGGCCGCCGCCCTCGACGCCCGCTGGGACGACGACCTCGGCACCTGGGCAGATGCCGGACCGACCGCCGACGGGTCGGGCCGCTGCCGCACGGCCGACGCCCTGCTGCCGCTGCTTGTCACCGAAAATCCGGTGAGGGCCGCCAGGGTGGTGGCCGACCTGTGCGACCCCTCCGCCCACGGCGGCCCGGCCGGCCCGGCGGGCGTGCACCGGGCCGAGCCTGTGTTCGACCCCGACGGCTACTGGCGCGGCCCGGTCTGGCCGCAGCTGGCGTACCTGCTGGTGCTCGGCGCCGCCAGGTTCGATATCGACGCTGCCGGCCGGCTGGCGGCGACAACCGTTGCGGGGGCGTGGGCGTCGGGGCTCTCCGAGTACTGGCACCCCGACACCGGCGAGGGCCTCGGCGCCACCCCCCAGTCCTGGACCGGCCTGGCGCTCCTGCTGGCAGAGAGGGCCTGAGGCCCCGGCTCAGCCTTCGATCCGCCGAAACGTGAGCGTGATGTCGCCCATCGTCACCTCGAGCCGGCTCGCTTCGACGAAGCGGAAAGTCCCGACCTCGACCCGGAGGAAGCCGGCGAGGATCTCCTCCTCGAAGTCCATGATCGGATTGGAGGAGTCGTCCATGTCGGTTCCGACGGCCCCCACGAGGCAGAAGGCAGGCTGGGTCCCGCCGCCCGTCAGGGAGAGGACCCCGTTCTCTGCCGAGTACTTCGAGTTGAACCTGTTGCAGGGCCCCTGGCCGACGAGCCGACCTCGCGGGTCGAACTCGATCCATGTGGGGACGTCCGGGTCATAGCGCGTGGCGAGGCTCTCGTCCAGCGCATACGGCTGGCCACCAACGAACACTGCGTCAAGCCCCCACCTCCCGAGGAGGTCGACAGATTCGGGCCCGGTGGGCGTGGTCGCCGTCATCGACGGTGTGTCCGTGGCGAGCGTTGTCGTCGAGCGGCCTGTAGTCGTCGATGGCGGCGTCACTAGTCGCCGGAAGGTCATCGTTGTGTTGCTCGCGGACAACTCCAGGAGGTCGTCCTCGGGGAATCTGTAGGCGATCTCCCACCTCCACAGGAGGCGGTCGAGGAACGCCGATTCGAAGACCATGTCCGGGCTCGACGACTCGCCGGCTTCCTCGTCAGCCTCTAGCAGGGGCAGGCAATATCCAGCCTCCTTGGTGGCGTCCTCCAGGGAGAGGACGCCCTGCGTCGCCGAGTAGCTACCCCTGAAGCCGTTGCACGGACCTTCGCCGTCTATTCGGCCGTCGGCATAGAACTCGATCCACAAGGCGACCGACGAGTGGTCGCCGGTGTCAAGGGTTGTGTCCAGTTCCATTGGCTGGCCGTCGATCAGCACCGCCTCGAGTCCCCACCTCCCGGTGAGCCGTTTGGCGTCTGCTGGCTCGGAGGGAGTCGCCCGGGAGCCACAGCCAAGCAGCGCAATAGCGAGGAATGCAATGTTCGTCAAGACGAGTAGCGGTTTCGCACCGCAGCGAGACCGAGGTCTGCTATGCATCTACTGCCGGACACGCTCCCCAATCCGCGGGGTCCGTGTAGGTAATAATACCCGATGAATGGCAGTTGAAATAGAAATATCCGTTACCTAGTGCCATTTGAACGTGATATGCAGTCTGAAAGAATGCATCCGTTGTTGATTTGTCAGTTAGAATCCCATCGATCCTATAGCCAAATTTCATTCCAGATCCAGAATCGCCAGAGCTGACTGCAATGGAAACACGAGTTCTGTTGCCATTTCCAGAATTGATTTCCTCGATGTACCCACATCGGTAGGCATTTGAGTTCCCGAGTGAGGCGCATGTAAGGTCGCTCCCAATGTCCCAACTGTTGTGCCACGCCCGGGTTGCCATCGGCCATCTGCAGTGTGGTGAGGGCGCAGAAACGGCGTTGTTACCGTGATAACAGTTGTCGTTAGCGAATAAAGATGAAATGCGCGCAGCATCGTAAGTGTCGGTGTCGTGCGAATAAAGGTAGGAGTCGCCGGGCGTCAGGTTGCGGGCAGCGTCTCCATTCTGGTTGATCTCGATGTCGCTGCCGATCCAGCTGCCTCCGTGGTTCTCATACGACTCTGGCATGCAGTGCCCCGCGAGGATCAGGTAGTGCAGACTTGAGGTATGACCGTTAAAGCCCCAAGTGCACCAACTGGCACCCTGCCCTGTCTCCAAGACACTGACTCGAAGACCAGGCTGTTGGTCGGTGAGACTGTGCGTAGAAGCAGGGGCGCCAAGTTCTACAAGAGGTTCTCCCTCGACGACCCAAAATGCAGTGTCAGGAACTCCTTGGCCAAACGATTCCGGAAGCTTCTCGGGGTCGGTGACCCGCACCTCGAGGAGACGGCCCCTGTCGCTGCGCACGGCTTCGATGTCTCGATCCATCCCGATCGTGTCCAACTCGGCGTGAAGCTGCCTGCGGTAGGTCTCGATCTGGTTGTAGGTGAAGTGCTGTTCGATGACCCGGAGGTGCTGTGGTCCGCCCACGATTCTGGCGAGAGCATCCAGATCGACCGTCAAGGCGTCGAGAACCGAGAGGACAATCCGGCCACCGTCGAGTTGGTCCTGCCAGATTCCGCCGAAGTTGGGCCCGTACTCCGGGAGGATTCCTTCAGGAACCTGATCGAGCGAGGTTCCGGTTACCGACTCGACGAGAAGGTTCATCCGGTCACCCAGGGCGTCTCGGCGGCTCATCTCGGCGACTTCGGCGGCTGACATGAACAGACCCATGGTCTCGGAACCCATGTTCGAAGGTCGGTCGAGGAGGAGCCCGGCAATGTGTTTGTGATCCCGACTCATGAAATCGACCTTCGACCGGAACGACAACTGGTAGTCGACCTGCCCCACGAAGTCGGCCTCGACATCCCACGATGCCCGGGTAGCAGCAAAGACCGGGTCATTGGCGGCTGCCAGCGCGGCATCGCTCACGAGCCCTTGAAGCCCATCGGGCAACTGATCCCGAACGATCGTTCCGACGTGTCCGTATTCACCCAGCCCGATGGCATCGTGGTCACGCGACTGCGCACCAGCAGCCGAAGTCATGTATCCGATAGCGATGGCGCACACAAGGACCTCGAGCAGAATCAGTTGCCCGATTTGCCTGCTCACTGGTCGAGTCCTTCGTTAGTGCGTGGTGGCAATCATCGCGCATTTGCATCGCGCATTGCATCGCGCCGTGCACTGTGTCGCCGTTGCAGCCGCCTCCGGTCTCGGCTAACGCAGCGAGCCGCGGGCGGTGTTGATGAGGTCTTCGGCTTCGGCGTGGACGACGTAGCAGTGGACGCCGCGGAACTGGGCCACGTCGTGCTCGAAGTCGGTGCGGTTAGGGACAAGGAAGGCGATCTCGAGTTCGGACAGTTCGTAGATCACGCCCACGAACTCGTCGAACGCCTCGTAGCACTGCGACCGGGCGAAGCCCTCCATCTCGCTGTCGCCGGGCCACGGGGCGCCCTGGCGGGCCGGGTGCTGGACGTGCAGGTAGATCTCGGCCTGGTGGGGGAGCTCGCACGGCACGACCGTGTCGAACTCGATGTGCCGGTCGTCCTGGAACCACGAGTAGCGGTTGAAGCACTGGCCGGCCGTGAGGTCGTGGAGGTTGACCATCTCGCCGTACCAGGTGGGCGGTTCCTCGTCGGCCACGGTCGGCCGCACCTCGGGCAGCGTGGTGGCGGTGCCGGCCCCGGTTGTCGTGGTGGCGTCAGCATCGTCCGGGGCGGCACTGTCGCTGGCACAGGCAGACACCAACAGGAAGGCAGAGAGGATCAGCAGACGGGCGCGCACCGGGTCAGGGTACGCCCGGTGCCGGTACCGTTGCGGGGTGCCCGTGGTCGAACTCAATGCTGCGGTCGCCCTGCTCGGACGCTTCCCGGCGCTGACCGGCGTGGACCTGCGCATCGAGGCGGGCGAGACCGTTCTCCTGCAGGGCCCCAACGGGGCCGGCAAGACCACCCTGCTGCGCCTCTGCGCCGGCCTGCTGGCCCCCGAGTCGGGCAACGTGTCCGTGCTGGGCCACGACCTCACGACCGGATCCGAACGCCGTGCGGTGCGCCGACGGGTGGGGCTGTTGGGCCACTCCACCGGCCTCTACGAGGATCTCACCGTCGCCGAGAACGTCCGCTTCTGGGCCCGGGCCGCCGGGCTCGACGCCGAACCGTCGGTCGAGCGGGTGGTCGGCGCCATCCAGCGCCTGGGCCTCGACGACGGGCTCCTCGACCTGCCCGTCCACCGGCTGTCGGCCGGCCAGCGCCGCCGCACCTCGTTGGCGGCACTCGTCGTGCGTCGGCCCGACCTGTGGCTGCTCGACGAGCCCCACGCCGGCCTCGACCAGGCCGGCCGCAACGTGGTCGACACGCTCATCGGCGACGCCGTCGCCGCCGGGGGGACCGTGGTCGTTTCGTCGCACGAACTCGAACGGGTCCGCTCGCTCTCGCCGCGGGTCGTGACCCTCGCCGGCGGTGCCGTCCACCGGGACACGGGCTCATGAGGCGCTTCCTCGCCGACGCCCGCCTGGTAGCCGCCAAGGACCTCCGCATCGAGGCCCGCTCGCGGGTCGTGCTCAACCAGGTGGCGCCCTTCGCCCTGCTGGTGCTGGTGCTGTTCGGGTTCGCCCTCGACGCCGACCAGCGTACGCTGCGGGCCTTCGCCCCCGGACTGTTCTGGGTGGCGGTCCTGCTCTGCGCCCTGCTGGCGGTCCAGCGGTCGGTCTCGGTCGAGCAGGCTGACGGGGCACTCACCGGCCTGCGCCTCTCGGGAATATCGCCGGCGGCGCTGTTCATCGGCAAGGCGGCCGCCGTATTCGTGCAACTGGTGGTGCTCGAGGTGCTGCTGACCGCCGGGATCATCGTGCTCTACGGCAGCGAGATCGAGCAGCCCCTGCTGGTGGTCGCCACCGGCCTGCTGGCGGCCGTCGCCGTGGCGTGCACCGGTACCCTCTACGGTGCGCTGGCCTCGGGACTCGGGGTACGGGAGACCCTTCTCCCCATCCTGTTGCTTCCGGTGCTGGCACCGGTGCTGATCGGCGCAACGCGGGCATTCGACGACGCCCTCGGGAACGCAGCAGTCGACGGCTGGGCCTGGCTGGGCCTGCTGGCCGTCTTCGCCGTGGTCGCAACCGCCGGGGGTGCACTGGCCCACGGGGCACTGGTCGAGGAGTAGAGGACACATGACACAGGCCATCGCATCGCCAGACGTCTCCACGGGCTCCCGTGGCTCGCGTGTGCTCGGCGTCGCCACGCTGCTGGGACTCGCCACGCTGCTGCTGTTCGCCTTCGGCCCGACCGAGCCCGACATCCGGCTCCACCCCACGACCGGCGAGGAGATCGGCCAGTTCGACGCCGTGCGCCTCCTGTACCTGCACGTGCCGCTGGCAGTGCTCATGTACGTGGCGTTCGTGCTGTGCGCCGTGGCATCGGCCGGGTACCTCATCCGGCGTACGCCGTGGTTCGACACGATGGCCCACGCTGCCGCCGAGGTCGGAACGGTGTTCTGCGGCCTGGTGCTCGTCACCGGCTCGATCTGGGGGCGACCCGTCTGGAACACCTGGTGGGAGTGGGGCGACGTGCGCCTCATGACCACGCTCGTGCTTTTCCTCATGTTCACCGGCTACCTGGCGCTGCGCCGGGCCACCGTCGACCCGCGGACCGCTGCCCTCCGGGGTGCCATCGTGGCGCTGGTTGCGGTGCTCGACCTGCCGTTGGTCAACCGCTCGGTCGAATGGTGGGAGAACCGCACCCTCCACCAGAAGTCCACGCTCGAAGAACTCAAGATCCAGGACCTCACGCTGTTCACGCTGATGCTCGGGTTCCTGGTGTTCGGACTGGTGCTGACCTGGCTGCTGCTGCACCGCTTCCGGGTGGGCTGGCTCGAGCGCGAGGACGCCGAACACGGCATCGCCTCCGCCATCGCCGAACGGCGGGCAGCCATCGACGAGGGTGACGTCGACGCTGCGGTGGGGGAGGGCACATGACAGGTCTGGCCGACGTGACAGGAGAACCATCAGCATGACGCACCTCGGCTACCTGATCGCCGGCTGGGGCATCGCCCTCGGCACGCTCAGCCTGTTCGCCGTGGCCACCGTCCGCCGCGGGCGCGACCTCGCCCGCCGGGTTCCGGCCGATCGCTCCCGCTGGCTGACGTCTTCAGACGGTGGCGGCTGACCCCGTGGCTGACGACCTCGACCTCACGCCGGCACCCAGTCGGCCCGAGGCATCCCGCCGTCGGGCCCTGCCGACCCTCGTCACGCTGCTGGTCGTGGCGGCGATAGTCGGCGTGCTCGTAAAGACCCTGGGCGACGCCACGCTCGTCTTCCACGAGGTCGATGCCGCCGTCGAGTTGCGCACCGAACTTGGCGACGGCCGTTTCCGTGTCGTCGGAACCCCGCTGCCCGGCCTCGTCGAGACAGTGGTCGAGGGTGGGTCGGCCGTGGTATTCACCCTCTGCTCGGCGGGCGCCTTAGCCGATGTCGTCCATGTGGGCGACCCGGCCGAACTGCTCCAGCCCGGCGTGCCCGTCGTGCTCCAGGGCACATGGACGGCCGGCAGCGTCCCCGGTCTCGCCGGTCTCGCCACCCCCGCCGACGATGGCTGGCACCTGCGCACCGACCACATGGTCGTCAAACACGACAACGACTACCGGGTCGAACAAGGGCGCCAGGCCGACATCGAATCGTGCAGCGCCACCGGCTGACCGCACCCCGGTGACCGCGCCGCCATACTCCACCCCATGAATGCAACGCTGGGTTCGGGGTTCGTCGCCCTGGGCCTGACAGCGTCCCTGCTCGGGGTGCTCAACGCCGTGCGTGGCCTCGCCACCCACAGTGCGGTCCACCTGGCACGGACCCGCTGGTACGTCGCCGCCGTGGCGGTCGCAGCCGTCGGCCAGTTCGCAGTCATGGAGCGGGCGCTCATCACACGCGACTTCACCGTGGCGTTCGTGGCCGAACACGGCAGCCACCGCACGCCGGCACTGTTCAACGTGGCGACCCTCTGGTCGGCGCTCGAGGGCTCGATCCTGCTGTGGGTGCTGATCCTGGTCGGCTACCTCGTGCTGGTCGCCTGGAGGTTTCAGGACCGGCTCGCCGACCCGATGGTCGGCTGGGTGCTGCTCGTCATGCTGGCCGTCTGCGCCTTCTTCTTCCTGCTCCTGGCCGGCCCGGCCCACCCGTTCGGCCGCTTCGACCCCTGGCCCGGGTTCGACGGCCCCGGCCCCAACCCGCTGCTCCAGAACCACGTGCTCATGGCGTTCCACCCACCGGTGCTGTACCTCGGGTACGTCGGTTTCACGGTGCCGTTCGCCTTCGCCATCGCATCGCTCGCCACCGGCCGCCTGGGCGAGGGCTGGCTGCTCGAGACCCGCCGCTGGACGCTGCTGGCCTGGGGATGCCTCACCGTCGGGATACTGCTGGGCGCCTGGTGGTCGTACGAGGTGCTCGGCTGGGGCGGCTACTGGGCATGGGACCCGGTCGAGAACGCCTCGCTCCTGCCGTGGCTGACAGGCACCGCCTACCTCCACTCGGTGATGGTGCAGGAACGGCGGGGGATGCTGCGGGTCTGGAACCTGTCGCTGCTGTGCGCCACGTTCGCCCTCACGATCCTCGGCACTTTCCTCACCCGCTCGGGGGTCATCGAGTCGGTGCACTCGTTCACCGAATCGGGGATCGGCCCGATGTTCCTTGCCCTGTTCGCCGTCATCGTGGCGACCTCAGTGGGCCTAATCGCATGGCGGGGCGACGAGCTGCGGGCCGAGGGGACGATCGACTCACCGGTGTCGCGCACCGGGGCATTCCTCGCCAACAACCTGCTCTTCGGGGCCTTCGCCTTCATCGTGCTGCTCGGCACCATGTTCCCGCTGCTGGTCGAGGCCGCCAACGGCGACCGCATCTCGGTCGGCAACCCCTACTTCGACCGCATGACCATGCCGATCGGCTTCCTGCTGCTGTTCCTGATGGCGATTGCGCCGGCGCTGCCGTGGGGGCGGGCCGGCAGCGAGGTGCTGGCGAAGCGGCTGCAGTGGCCGGCGACGGTGGGTGTGGTCGCCATGGCCGTCGCCGTGGCGCTCGGTGGACGGGGATGGGCGACCGTGCTGGCCGTCGGCCTTGCCGGATTCGCCTGCGGTGGGGCGGTGAGACAGTTGGCGTTGGCGGTTCGCTCCCGGGGCCTACGGGGGTTCATCGGCCGGTCGAGCGGCGGGATGGTCGTGCACATCGGGGTGGCGATCGTGGCCGTGGCGCTTGCCTGTTCATCGTCGTATGTGCGTCAGGCCGAAGCGGTCTTCACAGCACCGGGAGACCGGTTCGGGTTCGCCGGCCACGAGCTGGTCTTCGACGGTCTCGAACACATCGAGCTTGCCGAAAAGGACGAGATCCGTGTGCGGGTCCTGGTCGACGGAGAGATCTTCACACCTGCGCTCACGTTTTTCCCGTTCGCCGGGCAGGTCATCGGAACGCCGACCACGCGGTCGACCTGGCGGGACGACCTGCAGCTCTACGTGTTGTCCGTACCGGAAGAGGGTTCGGGCGACGATGGCGCCACGAAGGTGTGGGTCACCGTTCAGCCGCTCATCTGGTGGATCTGGTACGGCGGTGGGGTCATGGCGTTCGGCACGCTGTTGGCCGCCGTGCCGGACCGGCGCCGTCGCGAAGACGAAGAATCTCATGGGCTTCAGTCCGCCGACGAGGGAATCGAAGCGTGAGCCCGGTACGCAGTGCGTCCATCGCCGTCGGCCTCGTGCTGGCGGTCCTGGTCGGGGTCATGGCCACCCGCGATTCCGGCCAGGACCGGGTCTCGACGCACCTGGTCGGTCAGCCGGCACCGGTGCTGACCGGCACCACCATCGACGACGAGCCCTGGGACCTCGACGCCCAACGTGGCCGCTGGGTGCTCGTCAACTTCTTCTCCACCACATGTGTCCCGTGCATCGTCGAGCACCCCGAGCTGGTCGCCTTCGCGGAGGCCCACGCCGAGGCCGACGACGTACGCGTCGTGAGCGTGGCCTTCGACGACTCGGCGACGGCCGTCGAGCGGTTCTTCCGGGAGCAGGGCGGCGGATGGCCGGTGCTGGCCTCAGGAACCGGTCGCATCGCCGTCGACTGGGGGGTCATCGCGGTGCCTGAGTCGTACCTGGTCTTCCCTTCGGGGCACGTGGCCGCCAAGGTCATCGGCGGGGTGAAGGCCGACGAACTCGAGGCGCTGCTCGACGAGGCCAGGGGCGGCGCATGAGCGGCGTCCCTCGGTCCCGACGGGCGGTCTGGGCGCTGCTGCTGGTGGTCGCCGTGGGGACGCTGGTCGTGGCCGAGGTGGCCGAACGCCCGCCGCTCACCAACGCCGATCGGGCCCACCAACTGTCCCGGGACTTCGCCTGCCCGGTGTGTTCCGGCCAGTCGGTGGCCGAGTCCAACGTGCCGATCGCCCGCACCATCCGTGCGTCGATCGCCTCGATGGTCGACGGCGGCGCCACCGACGACGACATCCGCACGATGCTCGTCGCCCGCTTCGGCGAGGACATCGACTACACGCCGAGCGGCAGCGGCCTGACGGGCCTCGTCTGGGTGCTGCCGGTTCTCGCTGCTACGACTGCGGTGGCTGGCGTGGTGCTCGCCATGCGTCGCTGGCAGGGGGGCGACCGGGGCGCACCCACGCGCCCCTTCGTGCTGGCCGGCGTGGGGATCGTGGCGGTGCTGGCCGGCGTGTTCGTGGCGCAGTTCTCGGGTAGCCGTGGGCTGGGCGACACGCTGTCTGGCGACATCCGCCTATCGACCCGCACGCTGCTCATCGAGGCGGGCGTGGCGCCCACCGACGAGGCCATCGACCTGTACACGCAGGTGCTCGAGCTCCAGCCATCCAACGCCGAGGCGCTCGCCTACCGGGGCTGGGCGCACCGCCGCAGCGGCGACGCCGTGGCCGCCAGGGCCGACCTCGAGGCGGCCGTCGAATCGGATCCCACCTATCCGGACGCCCGGGTGTTCCGGGCCTCACAGCGCCTCGTCGACGGCGACGCCAACGGCGCAGCCCAGGACCTCGTGGCGCTCGATGCCCTCGATGCGCCGCCGATCGTCGGCGACCTGCTGGCCGCCACCCGGCTGCGAGAACGCGTGGCGACGGCGCTGATCGACGGCGGTGGGCTCGTCGCCGCACTCGACCTGCTCGACTCGGGCCTCGCCGCCGACCCGGCGGCCGCCGGGCTGCTGGCCGAGCGGGGCTGGCTGCTGGCCCGCACCGGCGAACCGGAACTGGTCGAGATCGGCGTCGTGAGCCTCGACGAGGCCGTGGCGACCGACCCGCTGCACCCCTACGCCCTGGCCTACCGGTCGGTCGTGCGCTCGGTGCTCCTGGGCGACTCCGCCGGTGCCACCGCCGACGCCACCGAATTCGCCTCGCTGCCCAACCAGCCGCCGGACCTCACGGCCCTCCTCGAGTCCGAGGGCCTGCTGGGGTAGTGGAGGTCTCCGGCTCCGGCGTTCAGCGCAGGGCCCGGAGGCCGGCGAGGATCCCGGGCAGGGCGTCGATGGCGGCGTCCACGTCGGCGTCGGTCGTGTTCCAGCCGACGGAGAGGCGCAGCGACCGGTGGGCATCGACGCCCATGGCCTCGAGCACCGGCGAGGGCTCCAGCCCCTCGGAGGCGCAGGCGCTGCCCGAGTGGGCGGCCACGCCGGCCCGGTCGAGGCCCAGCAGCACGGCCTGGGGCTCGATGTCGGTGATCCCGACACACACCAGGTGGGGGAGCCGCCGGTCGGGGTCGCCGTAGCGCTCGATTCCGTCGAGTGCGGCCGTTCCCCCGGCCAACCGGTCCGTGAGACGCCGCGATTCGGCCTCCTCGTCGGCGAGCACGCCGCCGCCAAGGGCTTCGCAGGCGGCGCCGAACCCGACCACGGCCGGGACGTTCTCGAGGCCGGCCCGGCGGGCCCGCTCCTGGTCGCCGCCGAGCAGCAGGGGTTCGAGCCGCAGGCCCCGACGCACCAGCAGGGCGCCGACTCCGGGTGGCCCGCCGAACTTGTGGGCGCTCACCGACAGCAGGTCGGCCCCCAGCGCCCTGAAGTCGACCGGCACCCGGCCGACGGCCTGGGCGGCATCGACGTGGACCAGCACGTCGCGCTCCCGGCATGCGGCGATCACCGGTTCGAGGTCGTGACAGGTGCCGACCTCGTGGTTGCCCCACTGCAGGTGCACGATGGCCGTGTCTTCGCCGACGGCGGTCAGCAGTTCGTCGGGATCGACCCGTCCGGCCCGGTCCACGCCGACCACCGTGGTCGGACCCTCCCGGTCGGCGCAGTGGCGCACCGCCGAGTGCTCGACGGCGGCGAGCACGGAGCGTGTTCTCCGGCCTTCGGAATCGCGCCGCGCCGCTCCGTGGCAGGCCATGGCGATCGACTCGGTAGCCCCCGAGGTGAACACCACCTCCCGGCTGCGGGCGCCCAGCAGGTCGGCGACCTGCTGGCGGGCCACCTCGACGGCATGGCGGGCTGTCAGGGCCTCCTGGTGGATTCGTCCCGGATCGGCGACGAGCCCGAGCGCAGAAGTCAGTGCGTCGAGGGCGGCAGGTCGCAGTGGAGAAGTGGAAGCGTGGTCGAGGTAGTGGCGGGTCACGGGTGTCTGCTGGGGGAGATCGGGTTCTTGCTGCCAGGGATGCTCAGAATCTGGAGTTCGCTTCTGTCAGGAGGGCGGACATCGCCGGGCGCCTTGGTTCTCGGCTCTTCGCCCCAAGGGGCTCATCGCGGTGGCGCCGGGGCCCCACCCCGGCGACGTGTCGGGCCGCACCCGAACAGGCGACACGCTCGCTTCCTCAGGTACCCGACGCTGCCCGGTACGGGCGCGGGCTTGCGGTCTGCGGCGTTGTTCTGGCGCCTCAGGCTGGTTCCTGGGTTCCAATATCGACCCTTCCCGATCTCTTTTTTTTGGGGGGGGAGAGAGTCTTTCCCGATCTTTTTTTTTGGGGGGGGGCGAGTCTTTTCCGATCCTTTTTTTTGGGGGGGGTGAGTCTTTTCCGATCCCTTGGGGGTAGGGGTGGTTGGCACGGTGGCCTGACTGGAAACCGTGCTGCTCATGCTGTTACTTCGGTGATGCAGACACTGTCGCCCATCGGGAGGGACGAGGAGAGGTCGGTCTCGGCGTCGCCGTAGAGGGCGCCGAGCATCCCCCGCACGAGGCCCCGGTCGACGGCACAGATCACCGGATGTTCGATGGGGGCACCGCCGAACGGGCAGTGCTCGGACACGATGCGCAGCCGGTCGCCACCGGTGCGTTCGGCCCTGGCGGCGAAGCCGTGGGCGGTGAGGGCATCGGCCACGGTGTGCATGGCCGACTTGAACGACCGGTGCACCTCGTCGGCGCCGATCGACTCGGCCATCGAGCGCCCCACCTCGGCACCCACCTCCTCAGCCATCGCCTCTGCCTGGTCGGACGGCAGCAGGGCCAGCGCCCTGCCCAGCAGCCCTATGAGAACGGTGTCCTGGCGGATCGGCAACTCGAGGGGCGTACCCGGATCGGCCACCCGGTAGTGCTTGGACGGCCTGCCGGCCGTGGCGCCCTCCGGTCGTTCGACGGCGACTTCGAGGTAGCCGCCCGACGCCAACTTGTCGAGGTGGTGGCGGGCCACGTTGGGGTGCAGGTCGAATCGCTCTGCGGCCTCGGCGGCGGTAACCCCGGCAGGCGACTCACGGGCGTGCAGGTAGATGTCGCGGCGTGTCGGGTCGCCGAAGGCGCTGGTGATCGCCGTGACCGCTGCGCCGAACTCGGTCGGCGTGAGGGGTGCCCCGTCCATCTGGTTAGCCTACCGAACCCAGAACATGGCCTCCCGGGCGAACGCCAGAAGCCGCCCGAAAGCCCCACAGAACCTGCCCAACGAAAGCTCAGGAGCATCGTGACCGTCACCGAATCACAGGTCACCGAGGCGCTTCGGCCCGTGCAGGACCCAGAGCTCCGACGCAGCATCGTCGAGCTCGGCATGGTCGACACGATCGCCATCGACGGTGGCACGGTCGGCGTCACCATCGCCCTCACGGTGCCGGGCTGCCCCCTCAAGGCCGAGATCCAGCGCTCCGTCAGCGAAGCTGTCACCCCACTCGACGGGGTCGGTTCGGTGGCTGTCGAGTTCACCGTCATGACCGATGAGCAGCGCGAAGCCGTTCGTAAGATGGTCCACGGAGATCCGGCCGCGACTGCCGGCACCAACGCCACCCACGGTCACTCAGAGGGTCGTGAGATCCCGTTCGGCAAGGCCGGCAGCCGCACCCGCGTGCTGCTCATCGCCTCCGGCAAGGGAGGCGTCGGCAAGTCGTCGATCACAACCAACCTGGCCGTGGCGCTTGCCCAGCGGGGCCGAGACGTCGCCGTCATCGACGCCGACGTCTGGGGCTTCTCCATCCCGCGCATGCTCGGCGCCGACCAGCCGCCCGTGGTGATCGACGAAATGCTCGTCCCACCCGAGGCCCACGGTGTGCGCTGTATCTCAATGGGATTCTTCGCCGACGAGGACCAGCCCGTCATCTGGCGGGGCCCGATGCTCCACAAGGCGCTCGAGCAGTTCCTCACCGACGTCTACTGGGACGAGCCCGACTACCTGCTCATCGACTTGCCTCCCGGCACCGGCGACATCTCGATCTCGCTGGCGGGCTTCCTGCCGACCGCCGAGATGTACATAGTCACCACGCCACAACCGGTCGCCCAGAAGGTGGCGCAGCGTGCCGCCTACATGGCCGAGAAGGTACGCATCACCGTCAGGGGCGTAATCGAGAACATGTCGTGGTTCACGGGTGACGACGGCACCCGCTACGAGCTGTTCGGCTCCGGCGGCGGCGCCGATCTCTCCGAGCAGCTCGGCGTGCGCTTCATAGGCCAGGTGCCCCTGATTCCCGAACTGCGCGAGGGTTCCGACACCGGCGATCCTGTCGCTGCCCGGCCCGACACAGAGGCGGGCGCCATTTTCGCCGAAATGGCCCGGGTGCTCGACGAGGAGATGCAACCCACCAGGCGCGCCCACCCCGAACTGAAGTTGCTCTCGTAGCCTCCCTCAGCCCCCGAAGAAAGGCGTACCCATGGACATCCGCATCGGCGTGGTCAACACCGCCAAAGAACTCGCCCTCGAACTGCCCGACGACACCGATCCGGCGTCCGTGCACGGGGCCCTCGAGGCGGCGCTGGCCGTAGACTTCGGCGTGTTCCGCCTCACCGACGCCAAGGGCCGCACCGTCGGCGTCCCGGCCGACAAGATCGCCTACATCGACATCGACCCGGGTGACGGCACCAAGTCCTTCGGCTTCAGCTGAGCCGGGCGGCGCATTGGCGAAGCCGACTCGCGACCGGCTCCCCGCCTGGTGGTCGCCACTCCTCAAAAGCGAGATCGGCGCTTGGTACGCACAAGTAGGGTTCGCATGTGACAACCCGCGTCGAGCGCCCCAACGGCTGTCTGGAGCCGGTGCCGATCGACGGTGTGGTTGCCGAACCGGCCCGTATCCGCGACCTGGCCCGTGCCCACGGTCCCTACTTCATGCCGGCCCGGTACCTGGTGACCGGACAGCCCGCCGACACCGCCGCTGACGGCTCCTCTCGCACCAGCGCCGACGTGCCGGCCGGCCTAGTGGGCCCGACGTGGCGGGGCGATTGGGCGGTGGGTGGGCAGGCGTTGATCGATGCTGCGTCGGCCCTGCTCGACCATCCGCGTTTCATCGAGGCAGCGCATCGCATGTTCGACGCCGAGGTGGTGGTGCCTGATCAGGTGTACGTGAACCTCTCTACCCCCATGCCCGGACAGGGCTTCTCGCATGTCGACATCGCCGAGTTCGTGGGCGTCGACCGAACCAACGCTCCCGGGTGGCTGCTGCAGGCCATGGGGTCGTCGGGTCTGTTCGAGGAGGCCCGCATCTCGGTCGCCACCGCGGTGGCCTGGTTCCACACCGGAGAAAGGGGCTTCTTCCGCTATTGGCCCAACGGCCGTGGGGCCGACAGCATCCGCCACGAGAACATGTGGAACACCGCAGTCGTGGGCGACAACGACTTCATGCACCACCAGGTGGAACGCATCGGCCCCGCCGGAGCGCGGCCGCCGACCGGCCTGACCATCGACACCACCATTGACCATGTGGAGGGTGCCTGGTCGGTCATCGAGGCCGGTGCGACCCTGGCGGAGTACACGGACGACGAGGTGCGCCTCTCGTTGTCGTGGAAGGCCAAGGTCTACGCGGACGACGCAACCCGGACGGCCGCCGAGGCCGGTGACGGTTTGACGGTGGCTGAAGCCGTTCGAGTCCTGACCGCCGAGTTGGATGCACCGTCGCCGACGGGCGTCGCCGATGCCCTGACCGACACGGGGTTCCGTAGTGCCCTGGCCGCCCGTTGGAGCGGCTACCGCTCCGACTGACGGCTTCCGATTCGCCGCCCGTACTTCTGCGGGGCCCACGGCGATGTCCTTACGGGGAGCGGTGACGGTGGCTCGTGCACTCATGTCCTCACCCCCGGGGCTCCTCCATCTTCTCCTTCAGCAGGCCGATCCAACGTCGGACGCGCTCCTGGGCTGATGAGTCCGGACTGCCCGCCAACGCCTCGCCCGTAGGCTCCCCCTATGGCGACGCTGGCCGAGCTCTGCCGGTCCCGGACCGGCCTCACCGGGGCCGAGGTAGCCCACCTTCAGGATCTGACCGGTTCGTGGGGGCTGCTTGCCGACCTGTCGTTCGCCGACCTGCTCCTGTACGCACCTGAGACCGACGAGCCTGAAGCGTCGCTGGTCCTGCTCGGCCACATCCGGCCCACCACCGGCACCACGCTCTACCGTGCCGATCTCGTCGGCCAGGTGTTCCGGCGCAGCCGTCGGCCGCTGATCGCCGAGTGCCTCGAGGAGGGGCGCACCGTGGAGGGCAGGGTCCATGTAGGCGTGGACCGCGACATCTCACTCAAGGCGGTGCCGGTGCGACGCGGCGACGCAACCATCGCCGTGTTGGCCCGCGAACGCAATCGTCCCGGCGACCGGCCGATGGGCGAACAGGAGCGCACATACCTGTCGGTGTTCGACCGCTTCGCCGGCATGCTCGAACGCGGCGAGTTCCCTTATCGGGACGAAGAGCGATTCAGGCACCGCACCCCCCGTGTCGGAGACGGGCTGCTGCTCGTCGATCGCGACGGCCGCATCGAGTTCGCCTCGCCGAACGCCGTGTCGGTGATGCACCGGCTCGGGATGCACCGGGCCGTCATCGGTGCCCGCCTCGACGACTCGGGCATCGGCACCGAGATGCTGCGCTCGGCGTTCGCCAAGCGCACCTCCGTCATCGAAGAGGTCGTCCGGGGCTCGGAGACGACCATCGTCAACCACTGCCTCCCGCTGTTGGAAGAGGGTCGGGCCACGGGCGCGATCGTGCTGGTCCGCGACGTCACGGACCTGCGCCGTCGTGATCGCCTGCTGGTTTCGAAGGACGCCACCATCCGCGAGGTCCACCACCGGGTCAAGAACAACCTCCAGACCATCTCGTCGCTGCTGCGTCTTCAGGCCCGCCGGCTCACGTCCGACGAGGCCCGTGCGGCGGTCGAGGAGTCGGTCCGCCGGATCGGCGCCATCTCGGTCGTGCACGAGGCCCTGGCGCAAAGCGCCGACCACGACGTGTCGTTCGCGGAGATCGTCAAGCCCCTTGTGCGGGTGGTCGAGGAGAGCGTCTCGATGCCTGAGCGGCCGCTGCGCTTCGGGGTGGCGGGCGACGCCGGCATCCTCCCCGCCCAGGTCACCACGACGCTGGCCGTGGTTGTCACAGAACTGATCCAAAACGCCGTCGACCACGCATTCATCGGATCGTCCGCCCCTGAGGACGGGTCACCCGGCCGGGTCGAGATCTTGCTCGATCGAAGGCCCGACATGCTTGCCATCGATGTGGCGGACGACGGTGTCGGACTGCCCGAGGACTTCGACCCCTCCGACGCCACCGGCCTCGGGCTCACAATCGTGCGGACCTTCGTAGAGGTGGAGCTGGGGGGCACCATCCACCTCCGCCCCGGTGACGAAAGCGGAACGGTCGCAGAGGTTCGGATACCTGCCAGCCGGCTGGTCAGCCCACTCGACGACGCCCGTGATCCGCGTGCCTGACCCCGCCCGGAACGTTGCGGGCACGGTCGGCAACTAGGTTCGCAGGGTGGAAAGCGACGCACCCCGACGCACGCTCGTGATCGCCCACCGGGGCGACTCGGCGAACCATGTCGACAATACGGTCGCAGCGTTTCGCTCCGCACGTGAGCAGGGAGCCGACTGGGTTGAACTCGACGTGCGCCGTACCGCCGACGACGTTCTGGCGGCCCATCACGACGCCCACCTCACCGACGGGCGCCTCATCCGCGAACTGGCCGCCGCCGACCTCCCGGACACGGTCCCCACCCTGGCCGAGGCGTTCGAGGCCTGCGAGGGCATGGGTGTCAATGTCGAGGTCAAGCACCTCCCCGGCGACCCCGACCACGCCGATGTCCACCTGGTCTGCGATGCCGTCGCCGGGCTCGCCGCTGCCTACCGTCCGCCCGGACAACTTCTGATCTCGTCTTTCGACATCGCCGCCGTCGACATGATCCGGGCCACGGACCCCGGCCTGCCGACCGGCTGGATCGTGGCCGAGCGCTACACAGCCGACCTGATCCTGGAGCGCACCGTCGCCCACGGACACGGCACGGTCTGCCCGTGGGACGGGTTGGTCGACGAGCGCCTGGTCGAGCATGCCCACGACCGGGGCCTCCGGGTGGTGGTCTGGACGGTCGATGATCCGGACCGCATGGTCGAACTGGACGGCTGGGACGTCGACGGGATCATCAGCAACGATCCGGGGCTCCTGCGCCGGACTTTGGACGCATAGCCGCGGCAACTACGAAAACGCAGACGACCCGAGGGGAACCACCAGGTCCAGGGCGTCGGGCACGTGCCGGAACCTGAGTTCCTCGGCGTCGCCCAGGTGGTCGCCGTCGACCTGCCACGGCACCGGCCGGTGGGGGACCAGCAGGGCTTCGGCCACGTCGGTGCGCACGTCGACGATCGGGCTGCCTGCGACGGTTCCCCCCAGCCCTGCGGCCGCAGCCAGCACGGGCAGCAGGCGGCCCGGGGCAAGAGACGTGAGGGTCACCATGGCGAGTGGCGTGTCGAGCCGGGTCTCGGGTGCCAGCGAGAGGCCCCGGGTGCCGAGGTATGTGTAGGGGTCGGTGTTGAGGCATACGGCCATGAGCCCCTCGACGGCCGACTCCTCACCGAGGTGGTCGACATCGTCCGTGTCGTCGCCCGGCGCCTCGTGGACCGACCTCGTCGAAACCCGAAAAGCGGGGCTGCGTCGGTCGTAGTGGCGGACCCAGGTGTCGACCGCGGCCGCCACGAACAAAGGATGTCCGGCGAAGCGCTTGAGCAGGCCGCCCTTGCGCTCGACCTGCTCGACCACGGCGGCGTCGAACCCCACGCCGGCGTGGAACAGGAAGTAGCGGTCGTTGACGCAGCCCAGGCCGACCCGTCGAAACGAGCCGGCCTCCATGGCATCGAGCAGCGCACCGGTGGCCTCTACCGGATCGTCGGGCAGGCCGAGGGTGCGGGCGAACACGTTGGTCGACCCGCCCGGCACGGCGGCAAGTGCCGTCTCGGTGCCTGCCAGGCCGTTGGCTGCCTCGTTGAGGGTGCCGTCTCCGCCGAGCACCACGACCACGTCCATGTCGTCGTTGGCGGCGCTCTGGGCCAGACGGGTTGCATGGCCGCGTCGGCTGGTGGCGGCCACCTCGAGCCGGTGGTCGGCCGTAAGCGCCTTCTGGATCACGATCCGGGTTCGGGCCGTGACCGACGAGGCCGACGGGTTGACGATGAGAAGGATCTTCATGCCGGCGAGGGTACCGGCGACGCGCTCACCGGGGAGGACCTGCCCTGACGTCGCAGGGATGGGCCGATCTCCCCGGGTGACGCATTTCGCCTACGGCGGATTGAGGGAAACCACCGCAGAGACGCCAGAATCCCCCTCCATGAACGTCGTCGTGTGTGTCAAGCAGATCCCCGACCCGGCAGACCCGGGCCAGATGGACCCCGAGACCCGGACCCTCAAGCGGGATGTCAAGCTCATCCTCGATGAGTCCGACTCCTACGGGGTCGAGATGGGCCTCCAGCTGGTGGATGCCGCCGGCGAGGGTGAGGTCGTCCTCGTCTCGATGGTTCCCAACAACGAGGTGAGCGGCCTGCGGACCGCTCTCGCCATGGGTGCCGGGAGCGCCGTCCTCGTCAGCGACGAGGCACTGGCCGGCTCCGACGCCCTCTCGACCGCCAAGGTCCTGGCCGCCGCCATCCGGCGCTGCGAAGCCGACCTCATCATCACCGCCACCGAGTCCAGCGACGGCTACACGGGCACCGTTCCCGTTCAGATCGCCGAACTGCTCGACCTGCCGTCGGCCACGTTCGCCAAGTCGATCGAGATCGACGGCGATGTCGCAAAGGTGCAACGCCAGACCGAGGACGGCTACGACGAGATCGAGTGCAGCCTGCCGTGCGTGGTCTCGGTCACCGCCGGTGTCGTCGAGCCCCGCTACCCGTCCTTCAAGGGGATCATGGCCGCCAAGAACAAGCCGGTCGACGAACTCGACCTCGCTGCCCTCGGGATCGACCCGGCAACCGTCGGCTGGGCCGGTGCCCGCCAGGAGATCGTCGACATCGCCGAGGCTCCCGCAGGCGAAGCCGGCGAGATCATCCACGACGAGGGCGACGCCCACGAGCGCATCCTTGCGTTCCTCGACGACCTGAAGATCCTCTAGGAGGCCGCTGTGGGAATCTCGAAGATCTGGATCTACGGCGAGTCGACCGACGGGGTCGCCTCCACCGCAACCCTCGAGTTGCTGGCCAAGGCCCGCACCATCGGGGACACCGTCGAGGTCGTCGTCCACGGCGACGCCTCGGCCGTGGCCGCTGAACTCGGTGAGCACGGTGCGGCAACCGTCCTGTCGATCGGCGACCTAGGCGACGGCCTGCCCGGCCCCCGGGTCGCCTCGGCCATGGCCGCAGCGATCGGCGCCGGCAACGGTCCCGACGTGCTGCTTTGTGCCACCAGTTACGACGGCCGCGACGTGGCCGGGCGCCTGTCGGCCAAGATCGATGCACCGGTCATCACCAACGTTGTCGACCTCACGGTCGACGGCGACCGCCTGCTGGGCGTCGAGCCCGTGTTCGGTGGTTCGGTCAACGTCTCGACCGGCTTCACCGGTGACGGCACCGCCATCTTCCTCGTACGCCCCAAGTCGTTCGCCGCCGAATCGGCCGCCGGCGCCGCCGCTGCCGTCGGCAGCATCGAGGTTGGCGACCTGGGCAACACGGGCGGCTCGACGGTCAGGGACCGCTTCGCCGAGGAGAGCACCGGCCCCAAGTTGGACGAGGCCGCCATCGTCGTCTCGGGCGGCCGCGGACTCGGTGGAGCCGAGCACTACGCACTGATCGAGACGCTGGCCGGCCTGCTCAAGGGCGCTGCCGGTGCCTCACGGGCCGTCGTCGACGCCGGCTGGGTGCCGTACTCGTACCAGGTGGGCCAGACCGGCAAGGTCGTGAAGCCGACCGTCTACCTGGCCTGCGGCATCTCTGGCGCCACGCAGCACCTGGTGGGCATGAAGGGTTCGGCCAACATCATCGCCATCAACAAGGACGAGGAGGCCCCGATCTTCGGCGTGGCCGACCTCGGCATCGTGGGCGACCTCCACAAGGTCGTCCCGAAGCTCATCGAGGCCCTCCAGGCCCGAGGCTGAGCCTGATCCTGATCCTCGGCAGGTCGCTGCGTTTTCAGTGACCGACCGGCCCCCGGGGTGGGTGCACTGCGTCAGGCTGGTCGTGTGTTCGTCTTTGCGAACCTGCTGGCGCTGCTGCTGGTTTTCGTTTTAGTTTTCGTATTAGTTTTCGTATTAGTTTTCGTATTCGTATTCGTATTCGTATTCGTATTCGTATAGATCTTCGTCTGGGTCGGGATGGTCTGGCTGAACGGCTTCGCCTTCGTCTGGGTTGGGATGGTCTGGCTGAACGGCTTCATCCGCCGTCGTCTGGCGGGCGCCGAACAGTGTCCGGCCTGTGGGGGCTCGGACGCCG